>Ga0214542_1002824_pt1 | contig 35764 bp, 23 predicted proteins | sample CNSS1metaG_FD_160096 | JGI IMG/M metagenome (GOLD analysis project Ga0214542, IMG submission 160096) | Root nodule microbial communities from cowpea collected in UCLA plant growth center, Los Angeles, California, USA - CNSS1 | ecosystem: Host-associated > Plants > Roots > Nodule | place: USA...
TCCACCCCCTCTAACACCACAAAGCTAAAGAAAACAAGATCAAAGAAATATGGTCAACCAAATTTCAGTTTAACATAAGTTAGAAGTAGAAAAGAAGAAGATAAGAGCACAAAAATAAATGCATTTTCATGTGCACACAGATGGAATCGGATAATTCAATGCACAAGGTATATATATCAGCACAGTGATTAACATAATGTACAGAATGAGTGCAAGAAAGATGTTGGAGCATTGAGTTGCTTTGCTTTTCACAATCTAAACATAGATGGTATCAACAGTTTTAAATACATGCATTGAACTTGAATAGTATTCTTTGGCAATTGTGGTCTTTCCTTTGCAGAGTTTTATCCTCATCTTTCCAACATTAAGCACATGAATAGATTCAGTTGGGGGTGAACCATTCATTTGAGTTACAACTACCTGAAAAAGTAATAAAGGAAACTACAATATTATTATCATGTACCGTAATCTGACTAGATTTGACTTCTAAACTTTATTTTGAAATGTGAAGAACAAAGGACAAGATAACAACAACCTATGAAACCATACACCTTTGGGTCAAAAAACAGTTCAACATAACAAGGCGCGCATGTAAATAAAATTTAAAAGGAACAGAACAACATACGTTAAATTCAGTATCATGTTTGCGCACAAGTGCCTCAACATAGGTTTCCAAACCAGCAGCTGCATGAGAATACAGAAGAAATTTAAGCTCAACATGACTGCACAGCAAAACATGTCTCAATATCTTAAAAGAACATATAAGAAAACAACTTTATATTTTTAAAATAGAAACGTGTACCGAAGTAATGTCTGTCAGTGACTACTACTAATGCAAATGAGGATATGTCAAATTGAAAGCAGACCTGGATCTATTGGACCAGCAGTTGAAACTGTGACATGCTCACTTTCTGAAATAACATCAGCTTGCAATACATGTCCAACATCAAAAGGCTCAGGGCCGTAAACTGATTTGGTTGCTCCTGAAAAAGTTATATTATATGATAAGGGAAGATATAAATGAGTCTTTGTAACTTTTTCCAGCAGCAACTACTTTTACCTTCAAACTTTGAAGAAGGTTGATGTTATATGACAGTGTTTGACAAGATTAATTAATTTATACTTTATTTTTCTTATTTTCATCTACTCTAGATCTTTTATGACAACATAATTAGAGAATGCTAGTTTATAATAATTATGCCTTCTTTTTTTTTGCGTGATAAGTTTCTAGAATTGAGATGTGTAAAAATGAAATCACGATCAATATGCACCAGTCATCAAGAAAAAATAAGAAGAAAAGAAAAGAGAATATTAGGTCAAAAATATGGCAACTCATTATGATATAGCAATCATGTTCTAGCTTCTACTGGAAAAATCTAATCTATAATTTAAAGCTTACATGTACATATGATATAATGAGATTGGCAAATTTTCTGTTGGTCCAATATATTACCCTCACATTGTCAGAAACTTTGTACAGAGGTGACCACAGGATGCAAGGCTCACTCAAACAGTTTCATTATGTTTATCATTAACTTTAAAATGCTATTAATATAGATCGATAACACAAATATTTTATATTATTATTTTTTCATAAATTGTTATATAATTATTATTAACTTTAACGTCATATCTAAAATACTGTAACATTCTGCAATAGTATCAGAAACTTGCCATGCTTGGTCTCTATCTGCCAGGGCCCATGACCCCTTACATATATAACGATAAATACTCTTAAAATCTCTCCTGAAGGATTTTCCATTACCTATAAAATTAGAATGTCAACATTTTTTGTGCTTGATAAAACTAATATTCAATAAAAAAATTGTTTTGAAATTAACTACAATTTTTTATTAGTTATATATAATATATAATTGCTTGAACCAAGTAATTATTTTCCTTATTTAATTTGCCAGTCATGATTTCAATTAAACCTATATATGGGTCCAAAATAATTTGTTAGGTGAATTATACATTATAAAATAGTTTGAGTCTAACTAAATTAATCATTAGTATTTAAACAACACAAGTAGTTACATTGAGATGAAAAATGTTAAACAAATTATAGGTATATAGCTTTCTATAAATACTAAAGGATAGAATTTGCATAATCATAACTGTTATTTGCCTTCCGGGAAAGTGACCAATAATAGGAAATGCAATACAATAAGTTGAAGAAATGCATAAATCAAGAGCTAGCCAAATCGCTAGTTGAACAGAATAAAATAAAACAGAAAACATTCTGGTCTAGAACAGAAGTACAGTAATGTGTTGCTCAATTCGTGTAATTATTAATCCACCAACATAAACTAGTAATTATTAATCCATACCTTCCGATTTAATAAGTACTTGTACGATGGGAACAACAATAGCAGGTGTTATATAGCTGAAGTGTAGAAAATAGGGAAGGGGTAGAAAAAATGAAACTGATAAGTATTCAAAAATACCAAATTCTGTAAACAACAAAAAAAGTTTGAATGATGAATCCTAAGTACACCTCTCAATTACAGAATAAAACCTTTAAACAAAAAAAACGAGTTCAGTAGCTATAAGGTTACCTGAAAATTCTGAAACTTATGGTAGCCTAAAGTGCTCCAGATGAAAAGCTAGAGAACTAAGGGCCTGGAGAAAGGCCTGTAAAATAACAAAATTACCAAAACTCAGAATTTGAAGCAATAATGGTAATAACAACAACGACATATTCACTAGGAAACTAAAAAACTCGTAGACTTTTGTTGTGCTTTACTAGCAGTATTAAGTAAAACAAGCATACCAAATATGTGGTTGTCAAGACTTTTGTTGGGAAGAAACTCGTAGAAAAGGAGCCGTTCTTCTCTTTCAAAACAGAAACCAAGGAGCTTAACTAAACTTCTGTGCTAAAGCCTTGACATTAACAGATTCTTGAACTCAATATCTCCTTGGCCAGAGTTGCTACATAACCTTTTGATTGCGACTACTTGTTCATTGAAGAGCGTGCCTTGTGAAGATGTCATGGTAACAGTGTTTCATGCATGTAAAATTGGTCAACAATCACTTTTTGACATTAAGATAAATTTAATCGTAAGGGTGGAATGTTTCTCGCGCTGGGGTAGAATAAAGCAACAAATGTTGTATATTTATACTTGTAAATGGCTCTTTACATGTGCAATGCTAAGTCCTCTCACATTCATCAACTGGAGAACCAACTTGGGCGTTGCTCCAGTACACAAAATTATCAAAGAAAATGTAAGATTATGGAATGTTTGCAAAAAATCTTTCAGAAATTAAAAAGAACAAACATTAGTAACCTTATGTAACACAACACAAGTAGTCAAAGTTTGAGTTAAGGTTTTCAGTTCAAACACATTGTCTTCATTGTACATAAAAAAGAAAAAAAAAAACAGTATATGCTTGAAGAGAGTTGCACTTACTTTCTTGTCCACCAAGCCTCTCAACAACATGCACAAAACCTCTATCCTTCGGATACCAACCAATGAAATCCGGAAACAGATAGAAAACTATAAAGTAGACTAAAGAATATGAAACTTTACAAAAAAGAAAAATACAGAAGATACCAAGTATGATTTATTTGCTATATCAAATTAGCAGTGAAAAGGAAAGAAACTACTATAAGAATAAATAGTAACCATAATTTTGTCAGAGTACAGTATATATTTATTTGCAAAATTGTTTCCTTTTCAATAAGATATATCCTCACTTTGTAATTGTTCCATCTACATATAATATCATTATACGAGTATTCCATTTCCACAAATATATTTGAGCATCCACCTGAAAGTCAAAAGAGTATTTTAAAATAAAACTCTAAACACATAAAATAAAACTCAAAAATATAAAAGGATACATATAATCAAGGTCATACAGATTGAATAAGATAAAAATACAATATATTAGACCAGAATATTCAAATTTCGAATAAGTAAATTAAAAATATTTATTAAAAGAACAACTAGAATTTATTTATCTTGGAATATATAATTCGATTTTCTTTTTATATTTTAGATTATATAATTCATAATACAAAATAAAAAATATATTTCAAATTATACCGTCTAAAATAGAATTTTTTTATATTTCATATTATATACTTCAATTTTTTTTTGTATTTTATATTATATAACTCAGAATATAAATTTCGTATCCAAATTATACAATCTACAATACAAAATAAAAATGCATTTCGAATTACATAATCTAAAGTTTCAAAAGATAAAATAAACTTTCTGTTATGACCGGATAATATTGTAGGTATAATTTGCTTTATTCAACAAAAAATTAATAAAATTGTATAATCCAAAATATTTACGGATTGTTACGATTAAAACACGAAAATATAATTTTATTAATTTTGACAAAAATATAATTGAAATTAAAAAAAAATAGGGGGTTCAGGAATAAAATAAGGGGTGTAGGAAGAAATTCTCTCATCCATAGACAATAAAGCCCAATAAAAATATGACAAATAGAAAAATAGCCTAATAGAACCTATAAGTAAATAGATTTAATTGTTACTTAATTGCAAATTATATTGGATAAGTTATTAGAGGTTTAATTAAATTGTAAGTTGAATATAAAATTGGATACTTTTAATTGAGTATATTAAATTTTCTGGTTTATTGAATATTAGAATTTTTGTATTTTTGAATGGAGTATTTAATTTTGTACTAAGTGGCTAACCTAATTATTACCTTATTTCGTCATCTTGTGTAATTTCTCTAGGTATTAAAAAGATGTGACATTTTATGTTTGAAATAAAATTACATTATAATTAATATAAAACGATAATAATTTTTATTATTTTTATGGATAAGGTGTTGTATAACAAGGGACTATCGCCACCAAAATTTGTAGTGGTGACTAAAATAGTTGCGTGACCGTAGGTAATAATATGAAAGTCATAAAGAATATGACAAGTTATATGAAGGTGTTTAATTGAAAAATAAAATAAAATAAATAGTTAACAAAAAGAAAAATGGAAAATGTTTGAAAAAGTAAATTTAAAAAATCACTATTATTACAAATTTTAAAACGTGTGCTCTTCCAAACATTTTATTTTTCTTTCATTGCAACAAGACTCACATTAAGAAGTTATAAATAAGTATTTGTAATTTAAGTTATGGTTAAATATATTTTTGGTCTCTCAAGTTTCAGTGAAATTTGAAATTAGTCATTTTTCAAAATTTTGACTAATTTAGTCATTCATATTTAAAAATTCGTGAATTTAGTTCTTTTAACCAAATTTTATTAAGTTTATTTGACGTTTCAAGCACATGTCATAGTATTTGAATTGTTTACACCGTTTGACACATTTTCGCTTCAAATTTAACTCAAATATTATAATAAAATGCGTTTAAAATATAAATAAACTTAACAAAATTTGATAAGAAAGACTAATCACGCATTTATAAAGGTGAATGACTAAATTGATATAAAAGACACAAATTCCAAAATTAACTGAAATTTAAGGAACTAATAAAACATATTTAACCCTTTAATTTAATTCAGTATCTTTAAATTCGTATTACTGCACAACCATTTTAAAGAAGGCATAACATTTTTTCAATACAAATTTTCTAACAAATCTCATTATTAGATAATAATACAAAATCTAAATCATTAATAATAAAGTGGGTGAACTGAATTCATTAAAGCTTACACACAACAACACATGCATCTTGTGGGTTTCCTATATGTTTCAAATTTGTGTTGATATCCAACATGAGCATGCTTGTTTTATAAGTTAGGTTGGATCATAATAAGAAAATTCACAGGTTGTCTCAACTTCTAAAACACCCTAATGACACATTCATCATGTGTAGAAGAGGATAATTCCCTCATGAAAGGGGCACCTAAAATCATGTTCATCACATGTAATCTTTAAAGAGTTGAATTTTAACATGATTTGAAGAAAAATTTATGGTTAGGTCACCATTTCAATCCTCTATATATTATTATTTCATGGTCATTTAGATAGTTTTTTTTTTAATTATGCTATTTAAGAAAATGTTCTCACAAACTCAAATGATTACTAATAAATTTGCTTTAAGAGTACATGTGAATTCACATTGGTTTTTAAGAACTCATTTGCATAATGTAATAATCAAGTCATTTGAAACTTCCAAACTAACAAAAGTTGATAACTTTAGAAAGAAAGAAACTTTAGAAGTATGAAATAAGGTAAGTTTAAGTCAATATTAGTGTATATATATATATATATATATATATATATATATATATATATATATATATATATATATATATATATATATTAAATTAATTCAAAAAGGGTTTTTGAACTAATTAATTAGAAATATTTAGCTATTATTAAATACCCAACCAAAGTCAAAATATATAATGTTTAGGAAGTTGAATAAGTAAAGATACGTAATCCCCTTAAATAAATACTATAATGGAGACATTTTACAATGATAAGAGAGGAAACTATATATTTAATAGATTGAAATTATTTTTTTATAAATAATTTTTTTAGAGAAGTTCGTATAAAAAAATTGTTTCAAAATTAATATACACATTAGTCAATTTTAATTTAGACATTTTTTTCTTTGTATAAATTTCTTTTTCCAAAATACTTTGATGATGATAGGAAAGAAAAGTCTTAAAAGAGAAGCAATTAGTGAGCAACACTCACAAGATTTAGGGAGAATCATTGGTGTTATAATTTCTAAGATAATAAACATGTGAACGCACATTTCAGTCATATTTTCACACCAATCATGATCAAAACCGTTTCTAGTGGACACGTTTTATCTTTTTACATGTTAGTCATGAAAATCATCAAGTTTTTCCTTTGCCAAAACCTTAGCTCACCCATAAGAATCAGTGTTCAAAACATTTTGTACATCTACAAAAATTGACATTTTTTTTTTCTTTTAATTTAATTCTAGTGTTGTATAATGTAGCAGACACGCAACTATCATTGTATCAAATATGAACTCAAATAAAATAACAAATTAAGAGGTTGATTCAACAATCTCCCTGCAGAAAATCTTGAAATGCTTTTGTCTTGTACCTAAGTGGTAAAACAGTTTTCTGTGGCACTGAAATTTTCTGCAAGTTTTCATTGTTTGATGAAATTAATGGAGAAAGACATTAGAAGTAGATTTATAAGGCAGATTATGTCAACAATATCAACAAAAACATTAAAAAGAAGAAGCTTTGAATTGTACATAGATAAGTAACCAGTTTGTACAAGTGGAATAGCCATTTATATTAGATACAGAAATAGAAGTTTTAGGTGCATACAATAGAAAACAACAATGTAATACAAAATTCATATCTTCGTAGCCACAAAAACCTGGGCTGGTTGTTCACTAAAACTTTCACACAGCCTAGTAGTGACTGTTTTCTAAACCCTATCATCATCATCATCAACACAAGCATGTTCCAAAATTCTCAGTGCATGAGCACTGCAGCTTCTTGCACAAGAGGCTGTGTAACATGCACGAAATGCTCTGCCTCTCTCTCCATCTCTTCCCAACACTTGTTTGCCCCTTTCCCTTCTTTCATCTTCTTCACAAACGCCACAAACTTCCTCCAGTTATCTGCTTCAAACAGATGAGGGTTCATCCTCAGGTATGTGAAGGCACACATCTCTCTGTCACCAGACTGTGATGCCCGTATGATCTGTTCGTGAGCATAATCATCATAGCGTGGCAGTGCATTTTCGCCGGCAAGTGGTACCTGCGCCTTCTGTGTTGCCAGAGCCACTTGCTTCACCAGTTTCTCTGGAGCACAGAGGGCGTCCTGTGGCTGCTCGTGATCGCGCATCTCGATGCAGGTGAAGTTGAAAACGGCACCGTGGCGTGCCAACATTTGAGCAATGGGGAGGTAGCCATCACGGAAACGGGTGTTGTAATAGCCTGCTGTGAGTTCTGGAGCATGAGACCTTGAACCGTAGTGCCAGTGAATCCCAGCAATCTTCACTGAGATCTTAACTCCAGTGTTGTCCAAGATTGACTTGGCTGATGTCAGAATCCTATCACCGTGCTCCAGCAGCATCTGAGAGTACCATGTGAGGAAAAACTCACCATATGGACCATCCCACCCTCCACCTTCTTTGCGGAAAAATTGAGTGTCTTCTGGCCAGTTGTTATAGTTGCCAGCATCGGTAGGGCCTGTGCTTCCCCATTCTGGCTTGCCCTGAGCTTCAGCAGCAGCTTTTAAGCTTTTCAGCATATACTGCACCACAGCGCATCATTAAGCATTAGAAATACAGAGCAAAGAAAAATCTATATAATTTATCAGCATTTGTAATGTATTTTGGATCCATTAATTTTACATTAAAAAATGGTATCTTTTATTCTTGTATTTCTGAAAAGGTGGTCCCAAGTAATATAAATAAGAAAAATCGGGTTTATGATAAAATGTGTTTTGGGAGCATTATTTTCATATAAAAATAATAATATTTTTGGTTCTTGTATTACTTAAAATGTGGTCCCAGGCCAAATGGATATGAAAAATAAGGTTAGAAATGAAGATCAACCACATTTATAAAAATATCAACCTACAAAAAAGCATACAAAAGATCAAAATTACCAGTTTTGAAATATAGGGCTAAAATAATTTGTTGACAAATATTAAGATATTTAGAACAAACAAAAGCAATTATATACAGAGGGCAAAACAGTACAAGAAAAAAAAACAAACAAGTATACCTTGTCAAAGCATTGAAAAGCACCGATTCCTGGAAATTTCCATGTCCCGTTTTGCTCCGGGTAAGAAGGGTAGCGCAGCTCACCGGCTGGTCCCATCCCAACTTGGATTTCCTGAATCATGGCAGTAACAGGATTTCAGGTAAGAAATTATGGAACTTTCAGGTAAGAGAAAAATTGTACACAAAGTGAGGTAAGAAATTATGGAACTTTCAGGTAAGAGAAAAATTGTACACAAAGTGTGACAGTTATTTACCACTATAGTGTCACCAAGGAGGTGCTTGAAAGTGTCTCGGAAAGCTCGCATGAAATCAGCATAACATTGAACTGGGGTTCGACCCTTGAGCACAGGCAAAGTATCACATCCCAGTGATACATATTCATAATTTCTTCTTCCCCATTGATCGGTGTATGCAAGATCGGAATCGTTGTTAATCTCCTCCACAACCCATTTTGGCAAGGGAATACTACACACAAGAACTACAATCTCATAAGAAAAAAAATACTAGTAGCTAGAAAATCACACCAGTAATAAAGAAGTATATTATTCAGGGATCCAGTTCGAAGTTTCAACTTGTCACGTTTATAGATTAATTTATTTAAAAAGTGAGAATTTTAAAATACTTGTTTCTTAAAAAATGATTTTAAAAAAAAGTAAGATCTCGGATACGGATACAATAAATTATAGGAAGATCCTAAAAGCTTTGTCTACTTTTTGTGCGATACGACTTGAACAGAGGAAATAGAAGCCTCACGTGGTCCCATTTTGGGACCTTCCCATAGCTAAGCCACACACTTTTCTCATGTATTTTGGATACTTTTCTCGAGAACCACAAGGAACGAAATCAAATAAGGTTAGCAGCACCGTATTCACCACGCCTCTTTGAATAGTAATATTTTTTAAAATTGTTTTTGAATTATTGTAATTAAATAAAAATATAATAATCATGTTTAAAAATTGAAATTGATTTTATCCCTGATTTTAAGAGAATGTCAACTCATTCCAAAGAGTACATACAAGGATTATAATTTAATTTTCCAATCATCATGAAAATAAAACACTAATAATTCATCTAAAGAGAAAAGACTAAATAATACTAAGACTCAATTATTTTAAGTTCCTAGTTCATTTAATAGAAAAAAACCAATAACTTAGAAGCAAAGTGATACTAGTCCACCTCACATGGCATGGGTTCATCTCCCTATCAAAAAACCCCTTTTACTAGTTTATTTTGTTTTTCCAGAAAAGTGTTGCACCGAATAACGATGAACGAAAATTTCGGATGAAGATTTTACGTAATTTCAGAAAAACGTAAAGAAACTTAAATCTGAGCCCTTAAAAACCATTGCTTCTATGTCAAAAAATAAAAAAAGAAACTCTGCAATTTTCTTTTTATTCAAATATTACGTCTCTATCTTATTTCATGTGAAATTAATATCTAGATTCCAGAACCATGTAGAACTCTTTTGCAATTGATCGAGTCACTATCACAAATTATATTTTCTTTCAAGTTGTCATAAACTAAAATTCTTTTTCCAGATCAGTCACTATATTTTACATACAAACTTAATACAAAGATTCTTAACAATATAACAACTAACAGATTAATTCAAATCAAAAAATATTAATCCTAATAATCTATTGACATGAAATTAGATTTCGATCTTTCTCATACATAAGAAACAAGAAATACTAAAAACTAATGGGTTAAATATGTTTTTGGTCCCTCAAGTTTTAACGAAATTTGAAATTAGTCCCTCATCAAAACTTTTAACCAATTTAGTCCCTCATCTTTCAAAATGCGTGAATTTAGTCCTTTTAACCAAATTTTGTTAAGTTTAGTTGACGTTTCAAGCGCATTTCATAATAGTATTTAAGTTAACATTGAAACAAAAATGTGTCAAACAGTATAAATAATTTAAATACTATCATAAAATACTATCATGAAATACGTTTCAAACGTCAAATAAACTTAACAAAATTTGGTTAAAAGGACTAAATTCACGCATTTTGAAAGATGAAGGACTAAATTGGTCAAAAATTTTGATGAGGGACTAAATCCAAATTTCGGGACAAAAACATATTCAACCCAAAACTAATAAACATTGAAACCCTAACAATTAACAGAAATGAAAAAAACGAAGAGATGGCATTACTCACTTGCAAGAATCTCCTACGTTACCGCCACATTGATGAAAGGACATAACGGCCTGCACCTTGAGGCCATGTTTCTTAGCCATTTCCATGAGTTCCACGTACCCGCCCCAGTTATACTCTCCAGGCTTCTCTCTCTCCACCAGGCCCCACCACACGTCCATCATCACCCCTTCCACTCCGGCGCTCTTCAGCGCCGCCATCGCCGCGTTCATCGCCTTCTTCCGATTCACCGTGTTCCCCGCCGACACGCTGTCCAGCGGCATCATCACGAAAACCGGCACGCCACTCCCCTCTCCCTTCTTCGCTCCCACGCCGTACTCCTTCTCTTCCGCCACCTCCGTCGCGAAGGCCTGACACGCCGCCGACAGATCCGACCTGCACGGACTCGACGGCGGCGACAGTCCCTCCACACCCTCCGTCCTCACGGCCTTGCACTTCATACCCACCGCCGGCGTCTTCAACACCACCGCCGCCGGCGAATCGCCGGTGTTCAGGGAAGAGTCCATCGCCGCCGCCGCCGCGCTGGCCAAGCTCCCCATCTGGTTAGTCATGCTCAACGCCATTCTCGAAAGAACAGTGGAATTAAAACCTTGGACAGTTTTGCGATTCACGATTGGATTGAATTGAAATTCTCTTAGATTTTATGATTTACAATAGATCGAAATCTTGTTTTGTTATTAGAATTCTCCTGAAAAAAAAATGGCAGGAGAAAATAACAACAATGAGAGAAAAAAAGAAAAGTTTTTTCGATAGAAAGTTGTTTAAGGTTTAGTGAATGTAGTGAGGGAAAAATTGGAGGGAGGGGAGGCCAATTTATAAGGAAAGAGGGAGGGAAATGAGGATAAGGTTAAAATAACAATATTTGGAGAACCGTTGGTTTGGTGCCACGTGTGTGCTGGTTGCGTGGCTGATTCGGAAACGGGTGAGGAATGGACGGTGGGATGGAGAAGGCGCGTGAAGGAGGCAGAAAGAGTGGTAGAGAGAGATCCCTTAGAGGATGGAAAGGTGACACGTGAGGGGTCACGTGGCTTTAGGAGAAATGAGTAAGGAAAAAGACAGAGAAAATAAGGGTGAGATTAAGATTGGATCAGATTTGCAACTTGGCACGTGTCAAGGTCCACGCCCAATCCAACACCCAAACACATGGATTTCATTTCACAAAATTCAAAATTATGGATATTATTAATTACCCTCCTTAATTTTGATTTCCTTCATTATTCAAATTTTATTGGACTATTTTTAAATTATTATTATTATTATTATTATTATTATTAATCATTGTTAAAACAAAGTAATACATTATTAATGAACATCGGAAGATTTCTTTCAAGGATCATCGTTTCCTGCGACAAAGAAGGGAGAAAAAAAAAAACATCGAAAGTTTATTCCAAAAAATACCTCATATCTTGATAAAGTTAGTTCTCGAAAATTCACTCCGAAGAATATTTTATATGTTTTGAAAAGTTTAAAAATATCTCACATGTTTTAAAATCTTATCCTGAAAATTCAATTTCAGAGATGATGTTTTGAAAATCACGTTCAATAAATATGCATGTTTCCTGAACAAATAAGCAGAAATCACCATGAATGCGATAAAAAAGTAAAAAAGTTGTTTTAAAAATTATGGGATGTAATTAATAATTATGGAGATGCAAGTAATTAATAATCTTTTCTCTTCTTCTACGGCTCAAAACTCAAAAGGTTTAGTTGGGTGTAGAGAATGTTTTAAATTTGGAATTTTAAGTTTGATTATAGAATGCTTTACGATTAGAGTTTTTAGGAGCCTTTCATAGTGTATTATAATGCAATAAAGATAAAAACAAGGAAACTAATTCTATTTAGATTTTGAGCGAGATAATGTTTTTTTACATTATGTTCGTGCACGTAATTAATGTGAAAATCAAATTGAGATTATGTAAAAAGTTTTATGTTAAGAATTAGGTGTTAAAGCTCAATTTTATTAAAAATGCCATTGCAGCTTTTTGAAAGTTAAATCAACAAACTAGTCTTAACTTTGAGATGTGGCACACAGTCACTACATTATCCTGTTGTTTCCATTATCTTCTCCTCTGTTTCAGCTAAGTGTATGTTTGCTTTTATGTTGGGAGAGTTCAGATTCTAGTTGAAAACCAAAATATCAAGAGACAAACTTTTCCATTTGAGTGAGAGAAACTAGGAGTAAAACCTTCACTAGCCCTAATTTGTGACTTCTATTCTTTCTTTCTGTCTAATCTTTTCTCCTTTCGTTTCTTACAATCAAATGCTAAGGTTAAAGCTTCCCCTTTCTCTTTCTTGCCCTCTTTCTATTCACAATTTTCCTCCTTTTCTTCTTTTTCATCACTTCCATTCACAATCTCACCCCTCATCCTTTCACAATCCCCAAGACGCCGTTACCTTGTTCAATGGCATGCTTCAGATGCATCAACCACCACCCATCATTCAGTTCAATCGCATTCTAGGATCACTTATGAGGATCAATCACTACCCTACAGTCATTTCCCTCTCTAAGCAGTTAGAATCCAGTGGAATTATTCCCACCATTTGCACTTTAACCATCCTCATCAATTGCTTCTGCCACCTCCGTCAAATGGCCTCTGCTTTCTCTGTGTTCGGCAGAATTCTCAAGATGGGTCATCACCCTAATACCGTAACCTTCAACACACTCATCAATGGTCTCTGCATCAGTGGTGAGGTCAAGAAAGCACTGATCTTTCATGACAATGTGGTAGCTCAGGGAGTTCGGTTGGATCAAGTTAGCTATGGAACCTTAATCAATGGGTTATGCAAGAGTGGAGAAACCAGGGCTGCTGTGCAGTTGCTGAGAAATATTGAAGGACGATTGGTCAGGCCTAATGTGGTAATGTACAGCTCAATCATTGATAGCCTATGCAAAGATAAACTTGTTGCTGAGGCTAATGATTTATACTCTGAGATGGTTGTGAAGGGAGTTTCTCCCAATGTCATCACTTACACTGCTTTGATGTATGGTTTCTGTATTGTGGATCAATTGCAGGAAGCCATTGATTTGTTTAGTCAAATGGTACTGAAAAACATCAGCCCGGATGTGTATACCTTTAATATATTGGTTGATGCCTTCTTTAAGGAAGGAAAGGTGGAACAAGCTAAACATGTGTTGGCTGTGATGGTGAAAGCGGGTGTAAAACCTAATGTTATTACCTATAATTCTTTAATGGATGGGTATTATTTAGTCAAGGATGTGAAGAGGGCCAAAGATGTATTTAACACTATGACTTTAAGGGGAGTGATTCCAGATGTTCGGAGCTACAACATCGTGATTAATGGATTATGTAAGAATAAGATGGTGGATGAGGCGGTCAATATGTTTGAAGAAATGCATCAGAAAAATATTGTTCCAAATACAGTGACTTATAATTCTCTTATTGATGGTTTGTGCAAATCAGGAAAACTATCTTATGTTTGGAAGCTTATTGATGAGATACATGATAATGGTCAACATGTTGATGTAGTCACCTACAATTGTTTGTTACATGCTTTGTGCAAAAACCATGATATAGATAGGGCAATTGAACTATTCAACAAAATTAAAGACAGTGGACTTCAGCCCACTGAGTATACATACACAATACTTATGGATGGATTTTGCAAAGTTGGAAGACTTAAGAAAGCACGAGAGATTTTCCAGAATCTTTTGATTAAAGGATATCAACTAAGTGTGAGGACATATAATGTTATGATCAATGGACTTTGTAATTGGGGCTTGTTTGATGAAGCTTTGGCCATGCTGTCAGAAATGGAAGAAAGTGGTTACAACCCTGATGCTGTAACTTATGAAACTGTTATTTGTCATCTCTTTGAAGAAAATAAAAATGATATGGCTGAGAAACTTCTTCGTGAAATGATTGCTAGAGGCTTATTGTAGGATTTAAACTAGGTGAGATCCGTTCTTTTGCCTAAAGTTATTTTGAAGTTTAATGGCGATTTTATGATATTAGAGCTTCAGATATCAAACCAAGCTGAATCTGTTATGATTATTTGGTATGGAATACTTCATCTCTTTGATTTTCAGATATGCAGGATTTGCTAATGAATAAAGGGTCAAGGATTGAAGGTTAGCATTTAAAAGGCATGATAGTTGAGGACTGAATTTATATATTCAATGCAAGGTTAGATGTGAAATTGAAAATTTGTTTACTAATTTTCTCTTCTTTGTGTCTTTTAACCAGGTGTTTCTTTTAACCAAAATGAAGCATTGAGAATTACACTGATATAATGGACATTTTTAGAACTCCTTGTCTTTTCTTCTTAAAACGAAACCCAACCTCAACTTTTGCCTTTTCTCCATGAATCCATCTTCACTGTGCCTGCTGTAGTAACCTTGAACTCAAACCTCTATCTTCTCTACAATCAGTTCATATTTGTAGCTTTATCTTCACTGGCTCATGACATCATTTTTGGAATGCTCATACCTTCATCTTCTTTGAAGGTCGTGGTTCCCATCATTCAGGTTTGTTTTGGTCCTTGATTATTTGGTTTTCTTCAATTTTACTAATTTTTGTTTGTGGATCTCCTTAACAAGAGAGCTGCGACTATTTTTATTATTATAAAATTCTTATTCATATCAGCTGTCCATTTCCTGTTTGGTGAAATGCCACAGTGGAATCAAGTTTTGTCAGAATGCTGTCATTAGAGTCCATGGACACAATTAAATGTGAGGGGTTTCCTGCTGAATTATACGTTGGTACGTGTGAGCGCTTAGATGGTTTTTTGATGAATGAAAGTTTAAAAGCATCCATTTTAGGATTCTCCAGACTTGCTTGTGTACCTATAATTAACATTTGACTATAAACTGTATAATTACTTGTAAACTTCTTTGTTCTTCTCGTTACATTGTTATTGCCAATTTTTTAATGATTTGGAATCAATACTTTAGGTTGATGCTTTGAATATAATCACTTTGTAAATATCCCATGACATAGTGTATAGTCGATTAAGGATTGTGTTTTTGCCAAAGATGAGAATGATACGGCCGAGAAATTTCTTCTTCAAATGATTACTAGGAGCTATTCTAGTTTAACATAACAAGATGGACTGTGTATTGGGTTCATTATCACTTTATTTTCATTGAAAGTCATGTATGTTATTAAGTTCATTTTCTAATTGTGATGATATTCATGGTCATGTTTTTTGTGATTTTGCTTCATTATTGTTTTTACTCAATGTACCATTGTTCTGCTTCATCTGGTTTCAAGAAATTTTCAGTCGCTGCACATTGTATTTAAATATCAACCACTGAAATGAACATGATTACTTGGAATGCTTCATTTCTTAGTGTTTCAGATTTGTATAACTTTTTAATGTAGGGTCAATGAAGGATAATAGTCAAAGGGGTAGGTTAGCATTTGAAGGCATAATGGCTGCCTGCCAATTTCACTATATTATATGGAATCTTGTTTACCAATTTTATTTCTCTCTTTCGTAAGAGTTACTATTATTTTATTTCATTGATTCTAAATTCAATATTCGATTTAAACATTCCAGCAAAGCACTGCTAAATCATTTGCTTGCATTTGGTCATTATTTACTTTTGAAAGGAAAAATTGTATATAATAGAGTCTCTGCCCATATATAAATAGGACACTTATTCAAGATTATTAAAAGAAGTTGGTTATTTTAGTTAATAATATTAAATTTATTACCTCATTGCATTGTTTTTTCAAAACTACCAATGTATTTAAATTATTGAGACCTAGTTTTGTGGAGAGAAAATAGTAGTTTGTATAATTTATCTTATTATTGTGGTAGTAGTCACAAGAAAAAAATATCTTTTTAATTTATAACATTTATTTACCAAAATATTATCAAGTAATAAAAGGTATCATGGTTAACAAAAATATTAACAGAAGAGAAAATTTGAAAAAAGTCTAACAAAAAAGACATAAATTTCTCGGAAAATTGCCATGTTCGGATGGAGTTAACAGTAGGAAGCATGGTGAATATTCTATAAGCTCATTGATTGATCTAATCGTGAGGTCATAGAATGACTTCTACGTTTCTTCCTGTATCTCCATGCCACCTGAATTCGAGTTGCTGCCAAGGATCGCCAGTAAGGTGATTCATACCTGGCATGACAAAAGATCAAATGATCATTGACAGAACCACGAATTTAGTGAAAATCTGAAACTTGTGAAAATCCCAAAACCAGGAAATAAATTACCTTAGAGATCCTTGAACCCGAAGATTCCGCAAGAATCTCATGAACCGGCTTGTGACTTCTTCAAGATCCTCTGCTCGAATTGAAAATGCCTCAACATTTGTTAGGCACTTTACTGTCCTGTTGCTAAGCCACCTCTGCCCTGGAAGCCTTACTTTCTTACCATCTGCTAGTGAAAAAATGTTGATTACTTGTGTTGTTTCTCATTTAGTGTTTTTGCTCATTTCCTAGTTAAGTGTGGTTAACAAGCATGTTGCCATTATACCAAGTATAAGCATATACCTGTGCTTACAGAAGAAGAATGTTCAAGATACCATGTCAGAAGTTCTTCACCACAAGCATCTCCTTCAGACAAGGGAACTCCAACTCCATCTTCTCCGATGCTTTCCAATTTTCCGCGCACAATAAAGACCATCTTCTCAACTAGACAACCTTGGTTCAAAATTATACTTCCTTTTATGTATGTCTTCTGTCTCAGTCTCTCACAGACGGCATCCAAGATAGGTTCATCCATCAGAGTGAAAATTCGGACCTACCAACACTTTGAATCCTCAGGTATGCATACAAATTGATATAAAGGAAAAGAGTCTAATATAATTTGGATCTTGTGTATAGTGTTGGTTTGACCATGAAGATACATGACTCTTTGCCTTCAAAATGGATTTTAAATTTAAGTTCCATCCTTCATTTCTAGTTTATTCATAGAGAGAAAAGACCCAAGGGCTATAGAACTTTAACTGAGACTTTGTGTGGCTTTGACTTTGAACTTCATCCAATATGTTAACCACAATTATTCTCATAGCAATCATGATAATGGTGTTACTATAATAAAATTATTGTGGCACAAGTACTGTAGTACATACTTTCTTAACAAATTTGAAGAGATGACGTCTTATGTCTCTCTGGAGATCTTCTGGCAAATTCTCCAGAATCATTTCCTCATTCACTCCTTTTGTTGCAGCCCAATTATATCGTTCCGCCCTTCGTACTTTCCTGCACAAGAAACATAATATCTATCACTTATATATTAATTGTGGTCCTAAATTTCCGGTGACAGGCTAAATAAAGATACAAAATTATATGCATAAGCTAATCATTATCTATTATCTATTATCTATTCAAATGTAAACTTATGTGTATATATATATATATATATATATATATATATATATATATATATATATTTACTTCCTCGCAAGGTATATTAATATAATTTGTTAAATAAATTGGAAAATTTTGTACTTTCTTAGATCTTCTGGTAAACGACGATGTTTCATCCATTGCTCAACATCGCGGCCTCTGAGTTGCATTTCTAGCCTTCTGCAAGTGATATGTAAGGAAATATATCAAATGCATTGTATAAAACAACACTAGAAAAAGTAACACGTAGAAGAAGATAAGTTATGTGTGTACCTTCTTCCAAGACCTTGAAGAAAGTTATGTATGTTTCCAATAAGAACTGCAAAAAGCAAGAGTCCCAATCCTATAATGGCCATTGTAAAAAGGACCTCTCCCCAAAACCTGCTTGGGGTTAAACTACCAGCGAGAGTACTAATTTGCTGCATTAAACATCATGCAGGTACAATTGGCAAGACTTCAAATTTGCTGCGGTAAACATCATGCAGGTATTATACTACAATTACCAATGAGATGCATACCTGGAACCCCCAAAAAAGGGAATAAATATATTTGTTAGTCAAACTAATTTCCGTGGTGAGAGGTACAACATTGAGATAGATTCCATATGGGAAACCACCGGGTGAGGAATTCAAACAAGCAATGGCATCTGTGTTGTTGTTCCATAGAGCTGATGCTTGGTCAGAATAGTTGTTTCTGATATAACCTCGTCTTCCACAATCAATCACTGTCATGCATCTATCAATATGAGACTTTCCGCAGGCATCTCGCAAGCATTGATTAACCCTCTATGATAAGGAAGATATACAAAAAGAGACAGTAAGATAACACCAGATTCCTGATTCTAATGGACCACTCCTCTTTAAAGAATCCAAGACTATATATGGTAGTTGAATTTTAAAATCAATATCAATAAATTAATTGGAAGGATTAAACTTTATAGCATATACTGATATCATACTGATAAGACAGTAACACTTCATTTTGCCTGTACTGTGTGCAATATCACTTGAAATCAGATTCATTCATGTGAATCCAGTAGTATTTCTTTTGTTTTTTATACAGTGAGGGTACAAATAATGAAATTCGGCGAGGAAGAAATTCATTATTGTTTTTTCTGCTTTTGAAGAACATTTAGCAGAATAAAAATATCATAAGACTTGTTTGGTGAATTTTGTGTTGAGAGCTTAAGGAAACTGTAGTAGTGGTTTGAAGTAAGAGTGGAGAAGTCAAGGAAACAAGTTAAAAGAGAAAAACTAAATTATGTTTTCAAAACAAACAAATAAACTTCAAATGTTGTTTGACTCACCTGCAGACCAAAGAGATACCAGCAAGAACCAACAATATGGCTAGCAAGCATGAAAATGAGAAGATTAATGATGAAATTTGCCCAAGCTGACTCGAATATAAATCCTGTTGCAGATTGTCCAATTAGCAGAGGCAGGATCCTGAATAATCTGGGAACATACTGCACAAGGATCGCTGCACGAAGAAGATTCTTTGCATAGTTTGCTCCTGATGCCCCCAAGCGGGTTGGTAGGACAAAAAATATCATTATCTGCACATATTTCATTATGGCAAGGATTTTTTATGAGCATTTAGTAAACACCATATTTGATTAATTTTTTCACATAATTAAAACACTTTTTTACCTGAGGAAGAGGAAATACAACAAACAAGTCAAAAAGAAAATAACCCTTCAGGTAATGAAGTGCAATTTTCTTGGGATGATCAACTAAATCTCCAGCACCAACCACCCTTGACTCTGGAGAAACATAGGCCAGCCTAAACTGCAAAGAGAAAACTTGATAGTTATTATTATTATTAAGCTTTAAATTATGAAAAAGCACAAAAATTTTATAAAATTAAACTATGGACCATATGCAGTAGCACACTTTTTGGGAAGGTAGTTTAGTCAGAGAGAAATCACCTGGAGAAGAATGTTCAAGAAATACACAGTATCATTCAATGTTCTAAGAAAAACAAGTATTTTTCTGGTGCCCCAGTCGATAGCTATACATTTATCATCCTGCGTACAATGAATGGGAAAATGTAAAGTAAATTTGAAAAACACAGTAACATGAAAATGTCAGTACTACTCATTATATAACATATATGATTTTTTCAATTAAATGAAAGGAAAATAATCATACCTTCTGTGCATAGATTAAAAACAAAAATAACGGATCCACAAAAATTGCTCCCATGCAAAAAATGGCCAAAAGCTTGTTCCATTGTTGTACAACTTTTGAGTGAGGATTCATAACTCCAGGAACACATGAAGAGCAGAAAGAGAGAATCTTTCTCCCAAAACCCTTGGCATCCCCATAAAGAGCACTGCGGAAGTGAAACTGTAAGCATTGAAAGCATGAATGAAAACAAGCTTCATTTAGATAGAGTAAGATCAAGAATTTTGATACAAAAGAAAATAGAAAAGTTCACACAGTAAGATCAAGAATTTTGATAGAGTAAAGTTTGTCATAGTGACATTCAGTGAGTGTTGAACAAACAAGCAGACAACTGAAAATTGTCAATCGACAATGCATGCATTGACTCATTGGTGGATACAGACAATAACAAATTTGTTTAAAAAACATCCTTGTACTTTCCAAATTACATGAAAATTTTCTCTTATCATACACAATGTATTACAATGAACTTGAAAATATGAAAGTCCATGATTTCTAAACAAAGGTAGTAGTAGTTTATTACCTGAGGATCAAACACAGAAGAAGCATTTGGAAGTCTTTGCATAGAGGCCTTGAAGTAAGTTGGACAAGTAGTACAATAAGGATCATTACATGTTCCCAGTAGCCTAGACCTCACAAAGTGTTCATTCTTTCTATCATAGTTGTTATTGCAATGATTTTCATCTTTCTCACTGAGATTACAAAATTTTTCTGTCTTGCTCTCCACTACTTTGTTTCCTTCCACAACTATAGTGTGATTCAAAGGATTTTCAGTTCCATTGGTAGTAGTATGACCCACAAGACTAATTTCTCTCTCATATGGCTCCATGGAGATCACAGGAACAGAAATTGATGCACTTCTTGTCCTTGATACAACCTTTACAAACCTAGAATGTCCATTATGTTGTGCATGTGTTTCGCATGAACTAGGCTCCCCAGTTTGTTCAAAATTAGCCATGTTTCGTTGTTGATTTCTGCACCATATCAGTTTTAAAATCAAACACTTCAATGTAAGCTGACTTGAAAGGGGAGAAAGTAAACCATAAACAACCAATATTACTATATAACCAGTGCTGTATGAAAAGTCAAAGATTATACCATATGGAACAATGCATGTCAAGGAATATCATAATTCACAACAAACAATTAAGAAATTGTTGAAGTAACAGGTGTAAGTAAAAAAGTTCTACATCCAGTAGAAATATGCAAATTGAGTATCATATACGTGAGAAAGATTAATACACCTAAACTTTTTCTGTTATTTTTCTCTTCTACAAGTTTTTATAAAGAAAGATTAACACAGCAATGCTCAAAACATTTTCAAACTAGATGGAGTTGTTCACATATGCATGAATGAAACGATGCCATTGTGTTTTGTCGAAAGCCAGTACTTTGGGAAACTTCCTTGAATTCTGGTGTACTACTTCAATAATTTTACTTAAAATCTTTCTTAGTCTATCTATAACTTTAGATATTGGAATATTCTGGATATATGCATGAATGAACAGGAATAACTAAGAAAAACAACAGAGAAAAGAAACACAGAGAGTAATTAAGACCTGACTGAAGAGAAATTCCCAGTGAAAAGTCCACCAACTATGTTTTTGCCATTGAAGTTAAAGGATGTGTTCTTGTGAGCTTGTGATTATGGAAAAAATGGAGAGGTTAATGTGTGTAAATATGAACAAGTTCATGACTTATAATGCAACAAAGTGAGTTGAGTTGTAATGCAAGGACGGAGCAAGAAAACATCTTTGTTGGATGTCACTTAGTTATCAACGAAACTGCAACAAAGCTAGTGAGTTATAGATAATAGCTAGCATGGATTTGGATTTTTCAAGTTTTTTTAATGTTTATGGATTTTTCAAGTGTTTTTAATGCTTATGGATTTTTCTCTCATTTAAACTTGATCCTTCAAATAAAAGTTTCTAGATTTGAATATGTTTCTATTTCTGTAAATAGAAGAATATTGGTTTTACTCTTCAAAATAACTGTTTCGTTTTTAATACATATGTTAGATATGATCTTTGTAATTTAAAAAAAATGTCTCTTTTTAATCTTTTTTCCTTAAAATAAAAATGACACATTTTTATACATCTTTTAGTATTAATTATGATGATCCCTTGTGCTAATCAATTTCATTTCCTTTTTAAACATCTATTCATGGTTGCTCAGGCTATTTATTTTTTGGAGTATGAAGAGTACTTAATATATTTTAAAATTAATCAAGAAAAAACCATTGATATACTAATCCTATTTAATGAGAAGTAATTTTGAAATAACAGTTAAAAAAAGAAAGTAACCCAAATAAAGAAATGGTATTAAAAACAAATACCACCAGTCACAACATACAGAGACCATAAACCAAATAAAACAACTAAACAGAAAATGCTTTCCTTATTTTATTTTTAAACATTTTAATTCATGGTAGATAGGGATGTTTATGGAAGAGCCTTTGTGGCAATTCAAAATAAATAAAAAAATGTTTGATCAGATTATTTATTCAAACATCAATTCAACTCAATCAAGACCAACAGTATGTGAAACATGATAAGTTAACTCAACTTAGTATAACATTATATATTGTTAATAATATAATTCAAAAGCATTCAACTATATATATAGAATAATATATATATATATATATATATATATATATATAATCATGTTATTTTTTTATGTAAATACATTCGTGCTATTATACAAACAGGTTCAGGTTCAAGGCATCTTCAGTATGACAAGGTGAATCAGGGAAACATGATCATGAACTTCTCTTATGATTCAATTAGCATATTTTAAAGGGTTAAATACGATTTTGATCCTTTAGCTTTAGTTAAAAATTGGAATTAATCCCTTTTAGAAATTTTGGTTCGATTTAGTCCTCCAACTCTAGAAGGATTTGGATTTAGTTCTTTTAACAAAATTTTGTTAAGTTTATTTGACGTTTCAAACGTGTTTCAAGATAATTTTTTAGCTACCTTTAAAGTGGAGATGTGTCAAGCGGGATAACCAACTCAAATGCTCTCATAAATTACGTTTAAAACACGTTAAATAAAGTTAAAAAAATTGGTTAAAAAGACTTGATCCAAATATTTTTAAAGTTGAAAAACTAAATTAGGCCAATATTTCGAAGAGAACTAATTACAATTTTCACTTAAAATTAAAATTAAAGACCAAAAACATATTTTACCATATTTTAAATACTCGCTGGGTTTAAATAACATCAAATTAAAAATAATGGCAAAACAAAAAGCAACGACCAAAGACAAAGATTCAGAGACCCAACATTCTACACACACAAATATTGAAAAGAAAAACATGGGAATGTTGAAATGCAAATATTCAAATTGTTACCTTCACAAAGGCCTAAGAGAGTTCTTCCTCAACTTTTTTCTTTTCACTTCCAAAACTTCAAATCTGTGTTTAAAATGTCATGAAAAAGCAAAAGGGGTGTGTGGAAACTTCACTAACAGTTGCAGATTCTTTCTGTGTATACAGAAAAACGCGTTCCTCGTACCTTTGTGTTGTGTTCCAAATGCTTCTATTCTAAGTTGTGAAGTCAAAGGAAAAAAAAAAAAAAAAAAAGCAGAATGAAGAAGAAAAGGTTAATCAGCAGTACTTGCTTTCTGTGTAAGGAATGCAGTAAGAAATTTTGAAAAGAAGCGAAAAACTCTTTATGGCGAAATTAAATGCTAAGGAAAAATGAAAGGTAATTAGATACACTACTTTTTAATTACTCTCTGACTTTGGGGTAAAGACTTATCATTTTTATTTTTAATGCACGTGTAAGCTTTTGGTACATGAAATAAGAAGTTAATTAATATTTTAGGTTTTATGAATGATTAAAAAATCCATTAATATTTTTTTGGATTCAATAAATATGTTATCTTCTCTGTTCTAAAGTTATTACAATTTTAGTATTTTTTTTAAAAAATTATGAAGCAGCTAATATTCCCGATTTTTAATGAATTTTTTTGTTCTTAATTCTTTTTTAAATTAATCAATTTCTCTGCTTCAATAAAAAAAATACTGTATTTAACATTGATATAATTATTTTAAAAGGAGACATATTTATTATTATTATTACTATTATTAATTTTTGGGAAAAAAATTATACTACAATAGGAAATGATGTTGTGTAATTTCTTAAGATTTTTAATGTTTTAATCGATTATTCATTTACTTTGTTAATATAATATTTTGATGCATGAAGTATTAATAAGGTCTGATCAAAGAAAATATTTAATACACCTCATAAACACATAAATTTTAAAAGAAGTGTCATTTTAGTTTTTAAGACAAATACAATATTAACTTATTAAAAAAGTTATATTCTTAATGAATAACACCACCACAACCACAATTTTAAAAATGAATAATCAGTAAAACATACAAGTAAATTTCTAAGAGAATGAATAACTTTAAGAAAAATATATTAAGAAAAATATATTAATAAAATGGTTATATAAAAAAATGATTTTATAATAGTCACTTTTAGTATTTGACTGATTTATTTTTATTTTTTAATTTAAAATATAATTAGTTATAAAATATTATACTTTCTTTATATATTGTTATGTTTCTTATTTTTAAAATATAACTAAGAATAAATAAGAATACGAAATCTGAGAAATTTTTGTATATATGGTTATAGAAAACAATGTTAAAAAGTAATAATACAATGTTTCATCGATATTATCAAAGGCAATTTCAGAAAGACAACATATTTTTTTACAAAACTGATTAATAATATTAACTAAACTAGTTATTTTCTTTAATTTTGGCGAATTAGTTAATTGGATCTTAAAACATTACGAGCCAAAGTATTTATTTGAGGCGAATATTCTCGAACACAATATTTATGGCTGATTAGAAAGGTTGAAAATTACATTAGTATGAGAAATACTTATTAAATAAGACATGAAACTTAGAAAAATTGTGACATGTCCACAAAAATTAGAACAATAACCAGTATTTGGAAAATCATTTTTTTAACTGTTTTTCTATGACAACAAGTGCCCCTATTTTGTAATCTTGAATACAGAAAAATATAGTGTCACACCATACACTACATTTTATTTCACGGACCAATTTAACCCTTTCACAGAATTAATATTACAATAATCTTACGATGCACTTTACTGCATAACATGCCATTTCAAGAAATCCTCGTACAATTGAAACTTCTTCTTTCTTTCTTTCATTGACTGTAACACCAAGTTGACTGAGTCAACTCGTTTGACTACATATAGGATAACTTTATCCAGTGACTGACTTGACTCAACTTATTCATCTATTTTTTTTTAAATTACCTCGTTTCAAGTAGTCAATAAAGTCAAAATAAATTCTTAAATTAAAAAAAAAAAATCTTGAAATCAATCAAGATATTCTCTATCAGCTGAAATGAGTTCAAACAATATCTACAACAGATATGAATTTATTTGTCATATCATATATTTTGAAATGAATGCAACATGTACATGGAAGAATGAACTTGTGAGTACTAGTAATGATTTCGGAAATAAAATATTGTTCAAACTATAGTTTGATCTTGGCCCTAATCTTCACTTAATATTGGGAGCTCTACTTTTTTTTTTTTTTTCTTAAGATAAAGTAAATATTGTTCAAATTATATAACACAACTCTAATCTTGCAGTAGCATTTACTAAAGAATAAATAGTATATACAGTGATGAGTACAACCTATGACCTCGTGTGGCTAATGAGTACAACCTAAACATCAGAATGTTTGATCTGATTGAGAGGTATAGGCACGACTTAGACGCTTCTTTCTGTATCTCCATGCAACCTGAATACGACTTGCTGCAAGGGATCTCCAATATGGTGATACATACCTAACATCATACAATTTTCAAATCATTTGTTTTGAAAACTTATGAGGCATAAAAAGCATCCTAGTTACATGCATATTATGGTCATTCTAAGAAAAAAATATGGATTTGAACACTTTCAAGCTATGTAACAAAGTTGTAAATGCTTCCTAGACATGTCAAGAAAACGTAATGGAAGAATGCTCTTCAAGAAATGATACAGTTGAATGATATTCATTTTGAGGCGACAGCATAACTAAGATATCAAAGTTCATAGTGATGCCTAATAATTATATAGTCTTATTTGGAATGATGTTCATTTTTGTATGTCAGAAGGTTCAAGGTTAAGTTGAAAGATAAACCAGAATACAACATGGAAATGGAGTGAAATGAAAATACCTCAGAGCTCCTAGAACATGAGGGTTCCGCAAGAATCTTGTGAAAAGAATTGTGAGTTCCTCAAGGTCTCCGGCACGAAGTGAAAATGCCTCCACATTTGTTAAGCATTTTACCGTCCTGTTACTCAGCAACCTCTGTCCTTGAACTCTTACTTTTTTCCCATCTGCAAAAGACAAGAAAAACATTGGTTAAACATGTTTCTCATTTTGTAGTGAGGCCAAGTTGTTGAAAATTGCAACTTCTGCTGATGTCTACTTTAACATGCATGTTATCATTGTACCAAGTATGGTTGTACCTGTGGTTACAGAAGAATGCTCAAGATACCATGTCAGAAGTTCTTCACCACAAGCATCCCCTTCAGATAAGGGAGCACTAGTTCCATCATCTCCAAAGCTCTCCAATTTCCCTCGAACAACAAAGACCATTTTCTCTACAAGACCACCCTGAGTCAAAATTTTACTTCCTTTGATGTATGTCTTTTGCTTTAGTCTCTCGCATATTGCATCTAGGATAGGCTCATCCATCAGCGCAAAAATGCGAACCTGAAGTGTTCAGATCCTCAGAAAATTAAATTCTCATAACAGAACTTACAAGTGTGTTGAATGCTTTGGCTTTTGATGAGTCACAGTTCTGGTTTCATGATGAATAAGAATAAAGCTTTTTCAAAGAGGTTTAAGTTTTTCATATTCAACTTCTAGTTAAAATCTAGTTGGTTACAGTAGACAGACACCTACAAAAGAACAGAATTTAGAAAGAAACACCCCTTTTAAAGTTTCAACATAACAATTAATCATATTTTCATTTAAGCAACAAATTTTCTGGGGGCATACTTTCTTAACAAACTCGAAGAGATGACGTCTTATGTCTGTCTGGAGATCTTCTGGCAAATTCTCCAGAAGCATCTCTTCATTTACACCCCTTGTTGCTGCCCAGTTATATCGTTCTGCTTGTCGTACTCTCCTGTATGGAAGACAAAGTATTGAATCAACCAGTAGACAGATATCTTTCTGAAAATGTGAATTTTTGAATTGTGAAAAGAATAAGAACATTTCTTACCTTCTTAGATCTTCTGGCAAGCGACGGTGGCTCATCCATTGTTCAACATCACGACCTCTAAGTTGCATTTCTAGCCTCCTGTAATCATGATGAAAGAAAATATATCAAGCACATTATGATCCTTACAGAAATTAAGGATATCTAGATGTTGTGATTCCGTGTGTCACACATGTACTGTACAAAGAGAATTAATCATAAACACAATCAAATCCCAAATTAATGATTAACATACAAATATTAACGCGTCTGTTTACCATGGGTAACATGTCATAATTACACTGACACATCCCTCCATCCCATTACTTTTAAATTTTCAAATGAAAGAAATGGTAAAGAGAGGTTTATTTTATGGAAATAGATTATTTTAGTGTGTTTTATCCAGCTTACTTTGAAGAAACAAATATTTTTTTCTGGCTTTTAGAGAAGTCTTTTGAGGGAAAAAGTTAATATAATCCATTTAAAAACATGCATTAAGAGAAAAACTGTCATCAACACGGGGTATGGCAAATAAAATGGCAAAAATTTCTACCTGCGTCCAAGAGCCTGAAGAAAGTTCTGTATGTTACCAATGAGAAGTGCAAAAAGTAAGAGTCCCAAACCTATGATGGCCATCGTAAAAAGGACTTCCCATATAAAATAGCTTGGGGTTTGATTACCAGCCAGAGTACTAATTTGCTGTAAGAAATATGACAAATGTATAACTGTTGAGGAATATCATATTAAAAACCACTATATACAAGACTTTGTGCTTCTTAGATCTCAACAGACATAGATCAATTGATCTTACATGGGTAATCTTAGAGGAATTGATCCTGACATACACATACATTGATCTATGTTGGATTCACATAAAAGAGGATTCATTAGGGAGAGATTACATAATTGTGACCTGAACTCAACCCACGTAAAAGATTGACACCATTCTAGGTCTTCTTTCTTATATGATGCTCAACTTTCTTATTTTTACCTAATGTATAACTTAAATTCACTCTTGGATTTCTAATAATCTGACAAGTAGTATCTTCATAGATAGACAAACATTGACATATATCAGGTGAGACCGTCAGTGATTAGAGGAAATACTCTTAACCATCATGTAAGATTGAATAGTCAATATTAATTCATTTCAAGCTCTCACTTGATATGTGCCCCCTATATGTATGTATGTATTTTATTAAATTTATTTGAATTTTCATAGCTGTAAACAATTACCATAAAAGTAAAAAAATAAAAGAGAAGAATGAAATACACACCTGGAAGCCCCAAAACAGTGCAAATACATATTTGTTGATCACCTTAGTTTCTGTAGTAAGTGCTACAGCATTTACATAGACTCCATATTGAAAAGCACCGGAAGTGCCATTCAAACATGCAGTGGCATTCACATTTTCGCTCCATATATCTGACTTACGGCCAGATAAACGACCACAATCAATAAATGTTGAGCATCCACGAATATTAGAATCACGGCAGGCATTTCGCAAGCATTGATTAACCCTCTGGAAGAAGGAAGAGGAGGATAAAAGAGAAAGTTATAATTCAATATGACCCTTCGTTTACGGAATCAAATTCCTGATTCTAAACAGTTCATTTAGCATGTAGGGAGACAACAATTCTGATAGTTGAATGCCATTATCAACATTACAAAAGTTTAGAAGGAGTAAATTTCTTAGAACATACTACTTTCATACTCTATTTTTGCTCATACTCCCTGTAACATATTACCATATTATTTACAACCAATCCTCCTTTTCCATGCAACATGAATTCAGAGTAAATTATGAAAGTTAGATAGGAAGATGAGATTTTGTACTTTCTGAAAAATGAAGCTTTAAATAACAATTTTACTCACCTGTAGACCAAAGAGGTACCAGAAAGAACCAACAACATGGCCAGATAGCATAAAAATGAGAAGATTTATAATGAAATTTGCCCAGGCTGACTCAAAAATGAATCCTGTTGGAGACTGGCCAATTAGCAGAGGCAGAAACCTGAATAATCTGGGAAAATACTGCACAAGGATTGCTGCACGCAGAAGATTTTTAGCATAATTTGCTCCAGATGATCCCAGGTAATTTGGTAGGACAGATAATATCATTACCTGCAAATATTTCACTACATGTCAAAACAAAGAATTTGAAAAGTACACAATAAACCATTAATCCTTTTCACGAATTGTCAAGTACATTTTTATGTCAATTCTCCACAGACTATTTATTCATCAGAACACAACAAAAGGTTTGGTTCATTTGAATTTGAACAAGACAGCATAGAACAAAGCAGTTTATAAAGATAAAGAAGACATGACAACAAAAAAATTTCAGAGCACTTAAAACATTGTTCTGCTATAAATATCATTTCTACCCTACAACTAGCAGCTTAAGCTTTTAAGATAGTTGATTGTTAAACAAGTTATCACAGCCTTTACAACTAATTATAAATGTTAGATCCTCAATGCTCTCGTTTCTTAATTTTAATTTCAACAAAATAATAAGTGGGCCTATGGAATATACATGTTTCAAGGTAATTGGATATTAGCGAGTCATAATAGCCTTTATGAGAAACTGTAAAAGATAGATCTACAATGCTCTCATGTTCTTATTACCTGGCAACAGTAATTAATTACAAAAGATTCTATCATAGAAAACTTAATAGCTAGTTTCAAGCACTCCATATTTAATCTGAATAATAAAAACACAAGTAAACAACTGATATTTTGAAAGAACCAAGAAAAAACTCAACTTCATACAAAATCCAAATCCCAGTATTGTGTTCTCTTTTGGGTGGGGAGATTTGAATAATATTTCAATATAAAAATATCTTATGAAATCCAAACTCATCATCTCAGTGAATGGCAACATCAAAGAACTTCATGTTTTCTAATTAATAAAAAGATACAGAACTACTGAAATGAAGAGAAACATCAAGCATTCATAATCAATTGTATGGATGGAACATCTTATACTTCATAGTAAACTTTTCGCTTTGTGGCACATAAAACTAAATACCCAAAATAGCAAGTTACAATGAGCAAACTCAGGCAAGGAAACAATATAAAAAAAAAGTTACCACAAATCAAAAAGGGTGAAGGTAAGAAGTTTACCTGAGGAAGAGGAAATACAACAAATAGGTCGATAAAAAGATAACTCCTCAGATAATTAAGAGCAATTTTCTTGGGTTGGTCCACTAAATCTCCAGCACCTACTACCATTGACTCAGGAGAAACATAAGCAAGCCTAAACTGTAAAAAGCAAACAAGACTATAAAACTCAAAAGTCATATTTAAGATTTAGGATGCATGTACTTTTCTTTTCATTTTGACCTGAACTAATTATAAAAAACGGTAAGACATACACAAGATGCAGCGATATATTATCAATAAGGTCAAGGTCCAGCATTCTATATCATCTAAGTCATTGTCTTCCAGATTTGACACCATATTGCTAATTGCCAAACATTAAAAAATATATAAAAAAAAGAACTTTTAGGGGTTCGTATCTAAGTGGAAAAAACTCCTGCAACTAAAAGATTTTCTGCAACAAATGTGGCAATAGGGTGAATGGGTGAAATTTTGACAGGGAAATATTGAAGTTTAATGCCAAATACCCTAAAGTATGTCCGGAATTGCAGCAGTACAATTAATTAGTACAATTACAATATATATCTTTGGTACTTGGTCCTCCACCAGATAAGAGTAAGTGTATGACCTTCATTTTCTGAATGTATAAAAGATGGAATTCTAGTTTATTTTTTTTCTGGTTTAAATATAAATGTGCTCGTAGTTGTTCATTTTAACCTGAAAGTTTAGGAAATTTAGAGTAAGTATCATAAACAATCTCATGCATTGGTTAGCAGTTACTTCAAGAGAATCTTTATCCATGAATCATCACATGCTCATTTATATCTGTGTTTTCTCATGAAGTCTACTAAATATACTCTACTTCCACCAGATACATGTTCTTGCACTCTCTATCTATTAAGATTGTCTGCATGCATTTATCCAAAAACAAAAAAGAGAGTACAAACTACAACATGAAGCACTCTGTAAACAACGCTGTATCTTTAAGTTAAAAGTGATGTATACAAAAACAAAAGATAATTTCTATCTTTAACAGGAAATGCTTAGCACACACGAGGGATCTCCAATGATCTTATTATTCCTCTAGTGAATATTTATGTATGATTCAAAGCAACAAAGAACCTAAACCCTGTTATTCTGTTGCTAGAAAATTGTTCTGGAATACATTTGACAGTATATTTACCTTCTCAAAAACAGAAAAAATGAATAATAAACACTTGTTGACAAGGAAGGATCTTATCAAATAATTCAATCCAACGAATTGGCATCATTATTGTATTTGAACATAAGGGTATGAGGGGAATTCTAAAAAGTAGTTACTGAGAAATTACCTGGAGAAGAATGTTAAAGAAATATATCAAATCATTAATGCTTCTAAAAAAAACAAGCGTTGTTGTCATTGTCCAATTGATTGCAATACATTTATCATCCTGCACATAATAAGTGGAAAAATATAAAATTGCAGAAATAGTAGCAGGGCAAGACAAATATCTGCACCTAGGAAGATTTAATTAAATAAAAGGAAAAGAATCCAGACCTCCTTCACATATATTAAGAAGAAAAATAATGGATCAACAAAAATTGCCACCAAGCAAAAAATGGCCAAGATCTTGTTCCATTGTTGTACAACTTTTGCATGAGGATTCATAACTCCAGGAACATAAGAATAGCAGAAGGAAAGAAATTTTCTACCAAAACCCTTGGCATCCCCATAAAAAACATGGGGGAACTGCAAACATTCAAATTGCAAATGAAAGTGAGTTTGGTTATGAGAATGACATCATACAAGTGTCTATTAAAACAAATGGAAAGGTCACAAGAATATGAAGTGTAAGGATACAGAAAAGTCTTGATAGTAGTCTTCAGAATTTAAGTGTTGCATAAGTAATGAAACATTGTCTGCTGAAAATACTTCTATTGCCCCCAAAATGGACAATGACATCAACAAAAAGAACAATATACATAGTTCATCTTGAATACATTTTCTTTTAATTTGAAGAGCAAAATCATAAGCATTTAATTTTACTAAGTGATTATACAAGGACACATAGTGAAGTTGTGCATAAGTATGACAAATGCTACTTAAGAAGCAAAAAAGTTACAGTATAACTCAATCAAATGTCTATAAATCATTAGGTTAATTAAATCATCTATCCTGAACACCTGAATTTGGTCAGAAAAGAAAAATGAATATGCAGTACAAAATCACATCAGTGTAATACATGGTTATGCAGCATATTGTTAAAGTCAACTTCAAAACATAGAAGACAATGTTTTCTTAAATTTAAGGAGAAATAGAAGTATATTTTAGGAAGAAAAGTACCTTGGGATCAAATATAGCTGATGTTTTTCGAGTTCTTGGCTGAGCAGCCTTGAAATAAGTGGGGCAAGTAGTACAATAAGGATCATTACACATTCCCAGTTGCCCAGACCTCATTAAGTGTTCATTCTTTCTGTCATAGTCATTATCCCAACGATTTTCATTTGTGCCATTGAAAGTAGAGAAATTTTCTGTCTTACTCTCCACTACTTTGTTTCCTGTCGCAGCTATATTCTGTCCTGAAAAATTTGAAGTTCCATTGGTAGCATACAGTGGACCACTCATCTGCACAAAGGGGGTCTTCCTCAAACTACGAAGGGGACCGGTATGTCCCACAAGACTAGTTTCTTTCTCATATGATTCCAATGATGCCATAGGAATGGACATTGAAGCACTTCGTGTTCTAGATACTAGCCTCCGGAAATTAGAATCCACGAATTCATCAGATAGTTGACCACGTGTTTCAGACAGCATAGGAACCTCATCTTTTTCAAAACGAGCCATGTTTCCCTGGTGATTGTCCTTTTTTTATTAAACTAACAAAACATCAATATATACATTTCTGCAACACATCAGCAATTTTAAAGCAAAACAATCCTATTTAGCTCCAAACTTGAAAGGGCAAAGCATAAATTAATGTAAAAAGAAAACAGAAAATGAAAGACCAAAGACTATACTGTTCCTAAAGTAACAAACTTAAGCATAATCACAAGGAAGATTCTTGTTCTATAAGGCTGAGGGTTAATTATAAAATGATATATTTGTCTATACATTTTGAAATTTTCTGAATAACTTATATCAACAGACAAGTGACAAATCCCCTTATCTTAAAGGAAGTAACCAATTACTAAATTGACCTAAACTGGCAATACAATCATTGAAATTGATCTACCATCCAAGTTTTAAGAGAATTTAACAGTTTCCAAACACAGTTATACCTTTTCGACAATGTCCCTACCTATGCACACATAAGTGCTTGTGTATAAACTTTAAATTTAACACATATACACCAACTTAAAAACAATATGAAGCACCATAACCTATTGTGACAAATTGCAACTGGGATCAGGAATCAGTTGAAGAATTCCAGTATAATGTAATAATAATCAGTAAGCCCACTTTGCAGAAAATGCCATGAACAATAATGAAAAAAAAAAAAAAAGCAAAAAAGAAAAAAAACCCAGAAAGTGCAAGAGCTGATTCAAGGGGAATTGAATTCCCAGTGAAAACCCCACCAAGAATTCAAGTTGAAAAATGCAATTTTGGGAGCTTGGTGATCATGGGGAGAAGCAGAAAGCAGTTTCCAACAGAGAGAAGTTGAGCTCAGAAAATAAAGAAAATGAAGTGTGAAAGTGAACACTTAAATACGAACAACCGTATGAGAAAGAGATTGTGAAGAGGAAGACTTTGAGTGCTTGACAAAGTCAATTGTGAATTTGTCTGTGCGTGTTTTATGTTTTACTTTCAACAGACCAAAACATTGCAAACTTTATGTTCATAAATAAGTAGCAGTTTCATTTTAATAATAAAATACGTAATACCATTGTTTTAGATAATGATGTCACTGTTAGACGGTAATCTATCGAGATATTTTAATCTATCGATATTTTAATTTGCGTCTTTTCGATATGTAGTTTTGTAAGATATTGTATTTGGGTAAGATATTATTATGATACTACTAAATTGTTTAATGTATAAAATAGTAATATTTTTATAAAAATAATAATTTATAATTTATTTATGTTAATAATTTTAATATTACATATTATATTTCATAATTTTAAAATAAATATATCGACATATTAAATACATATTTTATAACGTATAGGATACCTTATTAGGTGTTGGACAATAGAAAGAAGAGTTTTAAGAGTTTTTATCCATGAAATTCTAGGATTTCTTTTTCATATTATTTTTAATCTATTTTATTTTATTTTAAATTATCATTTTTTTCAAAAAACTATTAGTAGTTAAAATATCATGGTTTACATTTTCTTTATAAAATTAAAATATTTTATTTATATTATTATAACTTATATTTTAAATTTGTTATTTGTTATAAGAATCCTTATATGAGGCAAGCATTAATGTTATGCAGTACAAATAATAAAGTACAGTATATGTCTCTTTTATCAATATTTGAAACCTTGTCAATATCTCAATATTTATTTTTAATTAATTACTCCCAAATACATATGGTTGAAATAGTAGGAGTGTAATGTTCCATACCATCATGGTATAAATTTTCTACCAACATATAATTTTTAAACATAAAATTAACAACTTTAGCATATATAATAGTTTATTTAAAATCATATCTACAAAGCAAAAGTCTAACTATATGGGAACATCTTTCACCAAAACATGAATATAGATTTATGTAGGTTGACTTGAGTTTTATTGAATTATGGTAGGATTAGATAAATTTATTCTCCAATCAAATAAAAAAAAATCTGACAGTTGAATTTAATTGATTTTTTTAACTATATTTAATTCAATTTTTGAAAGGGTTAGATAAATAAATTTCTAGATTATAATTAAAATTTTAATTTTAAATTATATTTTTTACAATAATATAATCTATTTACTGATATTTAAATAGTATAATATTTTAAAAACATATATTTAATTAATACAATAATAAAATAAATTAACTAATGATGATCTTACTATTTAATCATTTTAATTTGATTGAATTTCAAATAGTACTTACCCAGTTAATTATGTAACT
>Ga0214542_1002827_pt1 | contig 35752 bp, 11 predicted proteins | sample CNSS1metaG_FD_160096 | JGI IMG/M metagenome (GOLD analysis project Ga0214542, IMG submission 160096) | Root nodule microbial communities from cowpea collected in UCLA plant growth center, Los Angeles, California, USA - CNSS1 | ecosystem: Host-associated > Plants > Roots > Nodule | place: USA...
AGCTATTTCAGTTCTTCCACGAAGCTGGCCCTGAAGAAGTAGTATAGATTAAACAAGATCTATTCAATGATAATAATTTTACATATGCAATAACAGAACCAGGATGATACTTTCATTCAACCTAGCAATAACAACAGTGAGTGAAACATTTGTAGTGGTCTACTTGAATCCATCCATGTAGTTATCTAAAAGTGGCCAATGTAATAATTTTTCATGTAAATGGATTCACACACACACACAAAAAAAAAAAATATATATATATATATATATATATATATATATATATATATATATATATATATTAGTGGAAGATCACCAGTGGTATTAAAATGCATTAAAGGTCTAATATGAAATGCAACTATCAAGGACATCAGCAATGGCATAATGATCCGGACAATACGGTAGAAAATAGCTCTGATGATAAACAATCTCATGCATGATAAATCAAATAACCGATGTATATATAAATGTTAGGAACATTCTATAGTTGAATAGTTCTAAGGCAATAAATAATCAATAGTCGTCAACAAAAGTAAGAATTAATGTTATACGAATGTTACCACTAACATTGTATCTTAGGGTACCCTAGATATGACATGCCATAATCTACCAATATATAAAGATAAATTATGATGACTGGGTATCACAGAATTTTATAAAGAAATTGGATTCTAGATGTCAACACATGATAGATTATAGTTTTGATTTGAATCCAAAAGCTGATATCCTCCCATACTATTTGTGCGAACAAACTAATCAACAGCCATTAGTATAACAATCTAGTTGCAAGTAATGTTTTAATATACATAAATGAATTTCATACTTTGATTGAAACCACATAAAATATCTCCATACTTGCAACCAATACAGATGTCTCCAAATAAATTACAATTAAAAACACCGACAGAAAATGCAATTTTTTTGGAGGGTCTAACTAACCAATAATAGTTCACACTTCAGATCCCGCAAAAAATTAACATAGAGGAAAACTACATAGCAAAGCAAAGGAAAATAAAGGACAGAAAACTTACCGCATCATTCTGATTCTGAAAGGGACTTCCTGGTCTCCATTGCATGCCAGGAACCACAGAAGGGGAGAAAACTCTCCCAGATACAGCTGCAGCAGCATCATTAACAGCACCAGAGTCTACTGAAACAGTTCCATCATTAGCCTTTGCTGCCTGAGGCAAGATCAATCTATTACTTAGCGGGGATACAAGAGGCTGCACCATCGCACCACTTCCAAGTCTATCATCAGCTGCCAACATGTTCCTTTTAGCTATTTCAGAAGCTGAAGGGACTGATCCCAGGGCCCCATTGCTAGGGACTATGTTTGCAGAACCAAGAGGGATGCTGGCTGTTGCTTGATTTGATAGAGAGTTTCTTCCCCTCAAGAGTGTCGCATCAGAAAGTGATGGAGACGGTCTCCTGCTAGGGAAGCTATTAATGTCTTCTTCCTTTGTAGATGTAGACTGATTTACAGAAGATGAATTGGTAACATTACTACTCTCCAAGACATTCCGCACGGAATTTGAACTAGGTATGGCTGCAACAGCAGGTGGACTAGACAGTGTATGACTAGAAACATTCACAGAAATCGGAGAAGTGTGGTTGCCAGTAGGAGTTGAAGCAGTAGAACCAATTCCACCACTTTTAGGAGGTGGTGTTTTGGCAACATTGTCAGAATTGCTATCCTGGGATGCTGTGTCGTCAGCTTGCTCCTGGACAGAAGTATGTTCATGATCAGAAATAATAGTTTCCTGGATTGGGAATTAACAATAATGCCTATCTATTTAAATGACATCATGAGAATGCAGCATTTCTACCTGTTAACTAGTCAAGTAAAATAGTGATTACACATGGACTAGCTGAAACTCAGATCATGATCCCATTGCTTACAATTATTTGTAATAAAGTACTACTAGACGCTTCATACAAAATTGCTCAATTTTGGCTACGAAGTTTCAAATGTAAGAATTATATCGTAAAATTTGGGTTAAAATAACTACTTTTTGAGTGTTTTATTCACGTTGAAAGTATATAATACAAATCCTTTACATTGTGTCCTGAAAGTTGATTATTATTATTATTATTATTATTATTATTATTATTATTATTATTATTATTATTATTATTATTATTATTATTTTGCAACACCATCTTGAAATGCAGCACTGCTTCCAATAAGCCTTGGAATTTAATCTTTTTACAAACTGATTGTAGAAAATAAAATGTATTGCTCATATCACATTTATCATCACTGCAAACCATCAAATAACAATTGGAGGGGAGTAAAAACAACCTCATTTACACAAAAAAATATCTAACAGGACCATCCAAGCAGAGAAAATAAACTAAATAAAAGCAAGAGCCCTGCAGAATATTCTGAAACAACGACATTTCAATTTTCAATAAACTCCTAAGAAATATTTTCATATCGAAGAAACAAAAAATACATACAGATGTTTGTGATGCAGATGCTGATGCTGATTGTGATGTTGAGACTGCTGAAGAATTTTTCACGCCAAGACTAGGTGCCACCTGAAAATATATACACATTAGGGTTCCTGAAAGAATAATTCTAATTATTCTAATATTTTAGCACGAGGGAAATATTAGCATAGATAATGAATTTCAAAGATGGGAAGCCTAGAAACAATATGCACAACATAAATAACAATCATAAAATAAAATAGAATAATGACCATTACTGACCCACAACATGTGTAGAACCCACAACATTCATTAAGGTATTTTCGGAGACAGTGTAGTAGCATCAGAAAATAGACATCTAATACATAATTCAGAGGGTAAATGCTAACACGCCAAAATTAATTGATATATGCCAATCCCGTAAAACAAATCTACAACATGCACGTCCAATTGTATTTGAGTGGTATGTTTGCAACCAACCAAGGCTAGAATGATTAAATAGATACCTTAGAAAGACCAGTGGGAATTGTAACAAGATCTTCTAGGGTCTCCACCTTGTCTAAAGGTAATGAACTGTACAGTTCATCGACATCACTAAACTCATCAAAATCCTCCTGCAGAAGAAAATGAAAATTAGAAAGAAAAACATGGAAACCTAGAAAGAAAACATAAATTTTGTGCAGAAGCAAGCATTAGGAAACGTTTGGATGGTGAGTCAGAGAATTTTTTATTTTAGTAAAAATTATAAAATGTTTATACATAATTTATATAATAAATGTATATGGAATTGTCAGAAGGTTATGTGACAATCTCTCACTTTGTTAATCTAATCTCATTTTTTATTTTTTAAACAAGGGGAAATGCTTACGTAAATAAATAAAAAAATTATCCCTCTTCCTCCAAACACACCCTTACACTTGTTTGAAATTGAAGATTTTGAAAGGAAAGATCTGGGTGAGAGAGAAATAAACTTCCTTAGAAATTGTCCCTTGTTCAGAACTGCAGTGATGGAGAGAGCAGCATGCCTCTAATTTCATCTCTCCATGTTGAGACAAAAATGCAAGAGAAGGTATAATATTTTGTTCCTAATAGCCAAAAATATGCTTACATGTTTTATTTAATTGTATTTTAAAAAGGTTATTAAACATAATTCTATTTCCTTTCTTCTTCCATTTATCCAATCAAAAAAGTGAGGAGAGAACTAAGCTTTTCTTCTCTTCATTTTCTTCCCTTATTTCCTAGTCCAAAGTGCATAAAAACCTACTCATTATCTCTTCTCATCTACTTCTTCCTTCCTATTACTTCTTAAAACCAAACAAATAGGCTTCCAAAGAAGACAATATTGGAAACAGGAAATTTTAGGAAATACGAGCTTCACAAGGTTTGTTTTTCCAAGTACCATAGATACTTGGCATATCCACATTAAACGTGTCGTAGGAAATACTAGCATCTTACTTGCTCTCTTGTAAATTGATTTAGCATTACTTATCTTTACCCTTGAATATACACTTGTGAAGAACTTACACTTCAATTTGCTTCATGTATCCATCTCCAATATGTATCCAACATTGATACTCTAGGATACTTCACATATATATATATATATATATATATATATATATATATATATCAATGAATGAAGCACCAATCTTTTACTTGTTTCACATGTCGCACACCAATATTTTTGGATACTTCACTAACACATGTTGAAGTATCCACGCTTAGAAAGTATTTATATCCAATAAAACTACGAGAAAGATAGAAGTATACGTATATAGAAACATATAAACAGTGTTTCTTCATAAACCAAAGAAGAAACTGTACTCTGAATTATTTTTAAAAAGCACTGAAATTGATACGTACTCCTATATGTACATAATAGAAAGTAATTTATGATGACAATGATTCATAATTTATAATAGTAGCTATATATTTATTATTTTTTACGAATTTCTACAGATTTTTAAACATGTATCTTGCATGTACCATATCCAATTATTTTTAGAAGAACCGTATCATCGTATCAGAATGCATAGTATCCAAGATACGTATATACATTCATGCATTATATTAATACAGATAAATAGACCATTATGTTGGGTTACACTTAAACATGAAACATGTTAAAAAAAACTCGAGCTCAAAAGGTATGACTGTGTTGTACGCATGTGCATAATACTATCGTGGTCGGTGCTGAATAGAAGGAACAATTCTTGAGACAAATTGTGGCAAAGGAGTTGATATAAAATCTCCTAAGAGGCTAAAGTATTTTCTGAGAATTGAGGTGTCTCACTCTGATACGGTATTTACATATATCAACAGAAAATGTGTCACAAATTTAATCAAGAGACAGGTAACACAGCTCATAAATAGACCTATAAATAACTCCACAAAGTCAAACCTCAATCGAGTAATGCAGATGATAGTGTATGGTGGCTAAGGAGATATTGTAGCGTCTTGTTATTAATCTATATAACTCATAAGGTCAGAGTGTACTCATTGAAAGTTTGGTTAGTCAATTGTTTCACTGCTTGACACATTCACTTACAAGCCACTCATAGAATTAAACAGTACCTTAAAAGAACCATAGGAAGAGGAATTTATATATATAAGGAAAGGGAGTGCAATTCTTAAAGCTTACATTGATGCTGCCTATGCAGGGATAGTGACTAAAAGGAGGTCCACTACTGAACGTTGCACTATTTTTGGAGGAAATTTAGTAACTTGGAGGAGTGAAAAATAGAAGGTTTCTTTCCAAGTACCCTAGATGACTGGTATATCATAAGGTTCAAAGCATAAAAAGTAGTAGTATCTAAATTTCTCTCTTCTAAAGTGATTTAGCATTAACTATCTATAATACACTTGAATAGACAATTGTGCTGGGTGGAAAAATACCTCAAGCATAATCCTAAGAAAAGTCTCATCCACATTATACACAGGTTTGGAAGAAAGATTAGCATTCACTTAAGTGTTAAATTTGTAAATCGGAACAATATCTACAAGACAAACCTGATTACGCTCAACATAGTCATCCAAGAAATCTTTAACATCATTAACTTGCTCAGGACTTAATTCATCATTATCTAGTAGCCTCAAAATGAATTCACATTTTTTTATATGAGCCTTGTGCCGAGTAATTGATGTCTCTAGATGTGTCTGGAAAACAAAATAAACATGTCAACGGCCATGGCAAAGGCAAACAATCATTTCCACACAATACATCTAATAATTCATACCAATCTGGGTGGCCTGTTCTTTCCTTTCTTAACAGAAAGCCCTTCAAGCTCTGCTTCAAAGTTATCAATCTGTGATTCTAACTCTCCAACCTAGTCAATATTTAAAATAATAAGAAAATTTGAAAATGATAAGACAGACAAGTATGTAAGTCAAATTAATATGAACTCATTCTAACAATATATTATCAAAGATATTCCAATGAACATAACGAGGAAAGCAGACACTAGACTAATATAAACAGAATTCTGAAAGAAGAAAATCAGAAGAACCTATAATAACATAGATATTGCCAATAGTGAAAAGGTCTTAACAGTCAACCAGCATTATACATATTACCATTGCCAACAAACAAACACTAGACAGAGAAAATGAGGCTAACCATTTGCCTGAGTAAGCACTTTGGACATGAGCTACAAACACATGTATTAGCCATATTGAACACATAAAAAACATAAAAGCTATTCAAAGGAATTGATTTCATACCACATTGTTTAACCAGTCCCTTGTCTCTGATTTAGCCTTCTCTTTCGGATCCTATTATAGAAGACAGTGAGATAACAAATTACTCAGCCAATAATAAAACACCAAGAGAAAACCCAAAAAAGAGACAAAATTACAACAAATAAAAAGGTCATATTTCCCAGGACAAAGACTCACAGTCTTGGGCTGCTGACCTAAGCCTTCTTTAGAAAACGCTTTGGTCTTTGTTTCCTTCTCACATATCTTAAATCTTTCCATTTCTCGTTCAATTAGCTTACGCGCATCCACCAAAGCTTGCTCATACGAGGCACTAACCTATGTCAAGATGTCACGAGAGAAAGCATTGTCAAACTCAAAGCAGTGAGGCTAAATTTCAATATTTAAAATGTTATACACCCCGTGTCCTCGTCAAACATGTCAAACCAAGGAGCACTACCATCTAACCAGGAACATTCAATATTTAAAATGTCAACACAATCCACACAGCCCATATATGTATTACGACTTCTGAATCATTGCAGATTCTAGCCTCCCTGGAAACACATTTATTAACAAATGCACAATTGGTTGAACTCATTTCAAGAAAACAATCATGTATCCCGAGAGAGCTTTTAAAAAATGAGCTTTATTAATTAGCTGTTCCAAAACCACTACAATCCAAGGCGAAAAGCAAAATGTACACTGACACTTTACCAACCAGAATTCCAAGTAGTGAAAAAATGTGTTCGAATTAGTGAATTCGAAAAACAGCTTAGAATCTCAATCCTAATCTGAGAGCTTCTTCTCGTGATTTTCCCTAAAAGTAAATGAAAAGTATACTTACACTAATATTATCGTCTCATGTACCTAAATATATCTACCAAATGAGTCAAATATACACCTAAAGCTCACCGTGCTGGATAAATCAATTAATTTAAGAAAAAAAAATACCTTCTTGTCCTTGATCTCACTGGACTGAATCCATGTCTTGATTTGGTCTCTATATCTCTGTAGCTTCTTAATCTCCTTCTTGAGGTCTGCTTCAAATTTCTCCTTCTGGTTAGCATTGTCCGTGTCGTAAACCTATTCTTGAACGAAACCCGTCATTTTGTTCAGAAACAGTGTAATTGGAAAAAGGAATAGCAAAACAAGTGAGAGAAGCGAATGAAGCACCTTGTTCCAGATGCTATCGAAGACTTCAACACCTTCCTGAACCTTCTTGAGAACACGATCTATCTCTCCCTGGAGCTTTCGACTCGCACCCATTTATCGCGCTTCTCACTTCACCCAATGCCAGAGTGGCGGTCCAATTGCGATTTACCAATTGCTCACTTTGATTAGGGCTTTAGGGTTTGTTTCTGCACTCGCTAGCTTGCTTTCTTGCTCAGAGGACGCGGAGATTCTACCACGGCATCACACTCTTTGTCGTTTCGTATATAAACTCAACTTTTTAGATTCATATTAAAGGAGGTTAATATTATTTTTTCAAACAAAGTTTAGTATAATTAAATAAATATTAATCCCTATTTTTTTTTCATTGTGGTTCTAGTATTTTTCTTACCATAAAATCTATTCAACTTTTTACATTTTTACTCCTTTAATTTTTTTATTTTTATTTTTAGTGTGTCCCGTTAACTTTTTAAAAGTTTATTTTGAAGCTTTAAATTTGTAAATTGATTTATTTTGGTGGTTTTTGTCATAGAATTATCAAGTATGGTAAGTTGGTTGACATTATTGAATTAAACTAATATGGTTTAGAGTTATTTTATTCAAATGACAACTTTGAAACTCATTTGTCTAGGTAGGTGTAAACGTTGAATTTGATTATGTGTCTAGTCTTGAAATAAAGGTATAATAATTTCATTTTTGTTTGTTTTATTTAGCATATTATTATCCATATTTTTAAACTCAAATGATTTTGGGGATATTCATAAATATATTGCTTCATAAATAAAGTTTGAAAAATGATGAGAAGAAGAAACTACATGTCCATAATAAAAGGGCTAGAAGGTATATTTTCTAATGTTCTTGTGTAGTTGTAGGTGTGTAAAGAATGAAAATATATTAATAAAAGCACATAATATTGCTTGTTGATAAAAGGCGAAGAGGTAAAACCTTTTTATGGTAAAGAAGTATATTCTACTTTCTTTGTATTGAGCCTTTAGGTACTTCTAATGAACTGTCATTTGTGATAAACAGGTAAATTCTACTTGCTTGTAAGTGCTTAGGACAATAAGTGGAAAATGAATGGTTTTGGCGGCCTCTTTGGGATTGATTGTGTCGAGGGGTTGGTCAATAAAGTTTTCTGGGTTATCAAGGAGAAAGAGAAATCTCAAAGTGGTGCCTTTATGGCCTGGAGTGAATTTTTCATCACAATTATAACAAAGTCCTTGAGTTTTGTGTTCTTAAAGTTGTGAAGGGGTGAATTTATTATCGATGAGAGAGGATTAGGGTGGTTGATTTGTGAGGAAGAAAGTTGGTATTGATTTTTTGTTGGGTGTGGGTTAAATGTGTTGTAGGTGAAGGGTCATGGGGGTTTGGCTTTGGAGTCTCGTATTTTATCTTCAATGAGATTGGCAAGGCCAATTGCGAGATGGAGTAAAGTTCAAAAATTGTTAGTTCATGTTTAATGTCTAGTTGAAGGCAATAAATAAAGTAGTTAAGGATGATTTCAGGGGATAAGCCAATGACACAATTGCATATTTTTTTCAAAATGTGCTTGGTATTTAGAAACAGTGTCTAGTTGATGTAACTTGAATAATTTTGCTTGATGGTTTGTGTAAGAGGATGGACCAAAATGAAGTTCAAGAGAACGAGTGACCAATTTGTGAAAAGGTTGTTTTGGTGCATCCCTTTAAACCAACTTAGGGGTATTTGATAAAAAGAAAAGTATTTCTCAACTTGGAATAACCAATCTAAGAGTTATGGACCTTTAAAAAAAGCTAGTTATAGTTTTAGTGGTTGGATAATGAGGGGTGGTGGGGGTGGTAGGTGTTGATGGTGAAAGGCGTATGTGGTGGTTATAGTGGCTTCGTGGAAATGGTTGTTGAAGGGGTTAGGTATGAAATGTGTTGAGGTGGTTGTCTGTGTTGGTGGGGGAACATGGAAAACTTAATGGAAGAGAAAAAGGATGAAGCATAGAGAAAGCAATGAAAGCACCAATGTTAGACCTTTGCTACAACTACACTAAGATTTCTAAAGGAAGAAGAGAAGACACTAGGTGGGAGTAAACATTCTCTGCTCTCTTTTTTCTTTCATTGATTACCCTAAGTAGGAAAAGTTATTGGGCCTACAGTGCCCAGGTAAAAAAAAAAAGAGCAATACAAAATGAATAACTAACAACTCAATTTTAAATAAAATATTCCATATATTTAGGCTTCTAGTGTTCACGTGGAGGTCTCTTAGAGATGTTGACCCTTTTTATATCAAACTCCAACTCACAAACACACTAACTAAAATGCTTTTTAAACCTTATTCCACAAAGTTGTCATTCTTTGATTAGTTGCAGATAAATAATATGTAATTTAAAAATATAGGAATTAGCAAATATTTACCCAAAGTATTTTTATTTTGATTTGTTTGTAACTCAGAATATGTCCATTCTTAATCAACACAATCAAGTTCTATTAACATTGTAAGGTACCAAGTAAGTATTATTTGGATTCAACCATTTTTTTGTTAAACCTCGAGTATTATTTGGACTCATTCACTCTTGGCTAAATGCAAAGCCTTCCTTGGACAAAAAATTCGTTCTTGAAATCGAAGAGTCTATGTTTCCTCTAAATTTGTATTATAGATCATAACTTACATCAATTCTCAAATAACACATATTGATTATATTCCATCTTTAGTATTATCAGAGAACACATATTGATTATATTCCATGTTTAATATTCTTTCAATACAAATTAAATTGGAGTTTAAGGATTAAAAAAATTAAAGCATATTGAAAATACAAGTAAAGATGAAATGAGAAAATCAAGATGGTTATAGGTCAACTCACAAATGTTAGAACCACACAATTCCTCTTATCATAATTCTATAAAAATTCATATCCAAATTTGAACAATTAAGTGATTCAATTAATCAATTAAATCAATTATATGACTTAAACCAAAGTATCATTCATTGTATTTCACATATATTTATCATGTCAACATTCAATTGATTCCTAATTTGATTTCTAAAATTAGAAATGAAAATTACAATCATAAAGTGCAAATAGTTGATGCAAAACTCAATTTAAATTATTTGATCTTGACTATATGAATTAGTTCTCCAAGGATGAAGCAAAACAAGGAAATGAGAGAAGAAGTGGAAGAGGCAATTCCAAAAATTGAGAGAAAATAGAAAATGAAAAGGCAATTTTTTAAATTGGAAATTAAACCAATGATTTTTGTCTACATGTTTAGAGGATATTTAAACTACATATATACTTTGAAATTTAAGTAAATATGGACCTAAACTAATTACGAAAGTCCAAAGAAAAACAAATACTTACGGGTTCCTTTATAAAAAATTCAACAAATTTGTCTTAACTTGTAAAAATCATAAAAAAAATTAACGAAGAATTTCAAATCCAAAAAGCCATGTGTCCATTTTGAAGCATAAAAAATGTATAATCCAATGCAACTAGAATCAACTAAAAATAATATCCGCAAAAAATAAAAAGGTATGACCAAAATATTAAGTATAGATCCTTTAGCTGAAAATACAAAATTATAGCAAATATACATCAAATTGAGCATTTTGTAAGTTGGAGGACCAAACTAAACATAAAAAAAAAAATAGAGTTAAGGGAATAAAAGTAGAATTTAGCCAACTTATTAGTATAAAGATAAGTTACATGCAACCTTGTATATAAGTTGTTAATATTTATTTCTTCATCCTTCCTAGATGAAGCATTTGATAAAGATTCGTCATTATCTTGCCAAGCTATATAAGCTTTCCTAACTTGGTCTCCTTTTTTAGTTTTAGTAACAATGTTCTTATCCTTATTTTAATTGTTGAGACATTCAATTTTAATATGTTCCTACTTTCCGCAGCTAAAACAAGTAAAATTTGGTGAATTAAAATCATATTTGGTATTCATGTATATTTTTTTTATAATAGTTTTTCTCATTTTTTCCTTTCATAAAAAACCTTCCAAAATTTTTAACAAACAAAGTCAAATATTTTCAGTCACTTTTAATATTTGATATACCTTCATGTATGACTTCTAGTGTATCCCACATGTCCTTCCTTTGTTGCACTGCACTAAGACACTATAAAAAATTCATCAAGACTTAAAACATATATGATAATATATTTGACACAACCATGTTGAGGCTATTTATTTTCAACAACAAACTATTCACACCAAGGTTTTTCAACAATTTCATTGCCAAAAACATGCACAAAAATAAACAACCCATTTATAATTGTATCTTAAGTACATATTGCTCAATAAATTAAATAAAGTTTTTTATTCTAACTTTTCAAAATTGATAATTTACCCTACAAATATAGGTGGTCTATTGATATATGCATCTTTAATAAAGGGGAGCATATTATCAACCATTTTCTTGGAAACCAAACTAGAACATGAGTAAATCTCAAGAACCTAATCTTGATATAAATGAATACCTTTTGGAGGTTGAGTTTGAGAGGGGAGTGAATTGAACTAGTACCAATTTTTTGAAATAGGATAAAATAGTTATTAAACATTGAGAAAAATGCAATAAATTATTTTTAGTGTAGATTTAACAATCAAATTCAAAATATTTTAAAAATTATGTGCAATATAAAGGAAGATAGAGACAGAAATAGACACCAAGATTTATATTGTTCACTTTATCACAAAAACTATATCCAATTGCTCAACTATACCAGCCAAACATCACACTATATAATTTCAAATTTATACAACATTCAACAAAATAATTAAAGAAAAACATACACAAAACATAAGTTATGAACCCTACAAGACTCAACTTCACACCTTGTAACACCTTCTTACAAGATCAACTTGTAAACCTTATCCAAGTTATTATACAAACACAAAATTACAACAAAAGAACAATATCACTTGGCCAAGAGATCAAAACAATAGTAGTAAGATACACTTGGTGATAAACTATGTTTTCTTGGTTCAATCAAGATGTTGATCATAATTTATTCAAAAAAAGCTTCAAGAAAAAATGTAATTTGCTCAATAGTTATTCTCTCTTGGAAATAGAAATAATTTTTAAATATCTCAATTTTTAAAATTCTGTCTTGCACACCTTTTTGTGTAATGTGTTTAGTCTCATCTGATGGATGCAAACCCCTACATTTATATGAAATCAATCAAAATCGAAAAAAAAGTTGTAACTCAAATTAAAACATAAGTCAATCCTTATAATTTGAGACTATAGAAAATGTGATTTTATTATGTCTTAACATGGTTCAACAAACCATAAAGAAAATAAAAGTGATTAAGAAAAAATTTGAGAATAACTTAAAACAAACAAAATTTATGCTAACAATTTGAAGTTTACATCTCTTTTTAAAAGTTACACCGACAATAATTGATAGAGTGATACACCAATTGTACTATTGAAGTACCAATAACTATTACTTTTTTTTTTCCTTTCTCCATACATACATACTAATATTTTAATAAATGTGTTCTCACCATTTATATCAACATAATAGTGAGATAATGGATAGAGGATTGTAAATAAATAAAATACTTTCGTCCAGTTTAGACAATGAATAGGATTTGTTTTGTTTATACATGTATGTGTGAAGTATATGATACTCTTTCTAAGAAAGAATTTAAATTATTTAAGTTAATTCATTTTTTAATATAATTAAAAAGTCATAAAAACAAAAATGTTGTTATTAGAAATTTTTTAATGGGAAACTCAACCATAAAATAAAATATTTTCTATTTATCTCAAATATATTATATCTTTATTTAAAATTTTGATTTTTTGTTCTTTTAATTTTTATTTTGCAACTCAACCATTAACAAATTGTATTAAAAATGAGTGAAAGAGAAATGCTCCACATATATTATACATTTCATTTTAAAACAAAGTAATACATTTAGGTATAATTGAATTGTACAGCATAAAAAATTAAGATTTTTTTAAAATTAAATTCTGTGTCACTATTAATAATATTGATAAGTATTTCGATGTAGTTTTTTTTTTCAAAATTATTCAGCTGTCCGAATTGATTTAATAGTATTAAAATTTAGAATCCGTGGCCGTTTTTTTATTTGTAACTAAAAGTTGCCACTATAATAGGTTTTAAATTTAAAAATTATTTTCACAAAGATTAATAAATTTATTTTATTTTTACATGATTTATTTTTTACCAAGATTTAAAAAATCCTTAAATCACAATTATGAATATGAATTAAATAAAATTAAAGAATATAATTTGATTATTATTAATAGTGGAATGGAAATGTATATAAAATAAAAAATAAAATAGTTTAATTCGATAACCAAGTCATCAGTTTGACTAGTAGTTAGTCACCCCAGTTGATAACTAACTAGTTTGATTTTTATAACATTAATTAAAACACAACTAACATTGCCATGTCACATATTTATTTTTGGTAAATTATTATTGTAATTCTTTATTGTTAGGTTAGATTGAACTTGATTTCTTATGTCATAATATTTAATTTAGATATAACTTGATTTCTTATGTCATAATATTTAATTTAGATTTTTATATCTTTAAATTGATTCAAAATACTTCGAAAATTAAAAAAAAAATGAATAAGAAGATACTGGAAGTAATATTTTATTGAGAAAAAAGAATTTTAATATTATGAAATTATTGTATAAAAGAAAAGGAAAGAGAAAAAAATAGGGGTGGAGCACGCAGAAAAGCAAGAAAAGGCCACACTCACCCCTACGTGCGTCAACACACCACACGCAATCTTTGTCCTAATTTTCTTCCTTTTTCTGGTTTTACGTCACGGATCCAAATCTCCAACCACCATTTTGTTTTCATTTGCCTAAATATTTCTACGTTTTCTTCTACCTTCACCTTCACCTTCCTACGCTGCTAATTTTCTTCTCTATAATCTTCCATATCTTTGTAATGCTACCTTTTAACATATCTTTTATAAAATACTTTATTAGATCTATTATTTTATCCATCATAATCTAACTAATTTTGTTATCAATCTTATAAAAATTAGTCAACATAAAACTACTGTAGTATTAGAATTATAAGCTACTTTTATCAATCTAAATATTTTATTTGTTGAATATAGAGACGTGGAAGTGACGATAAGAAGATAAATGAGTAGTGGCACCATCCAAAAATTCACAAATGGCATGCTTCTCTGCCTGATGTTCTACTTTTCGAAAAGGTTCTGGAATGTACATTTAGATAAACAATTTGAAATATATATTTGTTTCCTATATGATAAAACTATATGTTCAGATAAACAACTTCAGAAAAAGCCTTTTTTTTTTTAATTTTCGCTGATTTGTGTTCGTGTTTTTTAAGTCGTTTTTGTAACTTCAAAACTATGTTATAGTTAGTTAAAAATATAAAAGAGTGATATTGTCCGTATTTAACTTAAATTATTCCCATCTATGCCTAACTCAATTATAGTTACTCTTCCCACAAAAATCACTATCCCTTTTCAACTACAAACCAAGCATGAGAACAGAAATAGCCCACCTCATTTCCTTCTGTGGAAAAGAAACTCAACCACAAATTCTTCAAATCAAAACGTGATCTCAGTCAGAACCACAATACCTGATATCTTAACTTGGCATCACTACTACCATCTACTTCAGGATCTAGAACATTACAGAACTAGGGAAAATATTAAATATTTTTTCAGAAAAAGAAAGAAACAAACTTTCCATTGATGAATAAAATGACATTCATTTTTACAACAATAGGAAATGATTCCTCCTCACACAAAAAAAAAGGGTAACTACTAATGCTACAATCTCTAACTTCCCTAATCCTAGCAAGGCAAGGCATGGATCCAAAAAGACATGCCCAAGAGGAATACATCATGCATATACTGTCATATACTACTTGACCTTATCTTCCATGATATCTTCATTCTCACAAGTATACTACATGAAGATGTATTGCACCAAAACAAACCTATACACTGTACAAGGGATGGAGTCAGATGATGGGTTTTTCTTGCAAACTGACCACGTCATCTCCCAGCAGTGGCTAAGGTTTTCTCTTTGGAGACCTCAGAAAAGAGAGTCAATGAATGAAGAGATTCTGAACAAGGAACAGGAGTGGAAGCAGTAGCGAACTCTTCATCTGCATGTTCAGGTTGTAAGGGATTTGGTGAGTAGGTGAAGGAAAGATCTTTGTTGGCAGCAAGAGCAAGGAGCTCTTTCTCCTCTAACCCTTTGGTTGGGCCCAAGCTGCATCTATCTGGGGAGTGTTTCGCCAATGCATCTTTAAACTTCTTGATCTGTAATTAAATCAGATTCAATTCTGTTACTAAGTCATGTAATAATCTACAAATACTTAAATGTCAAAGATATGATATAAAATTGACATAGCATGTATACTAACCGTGGCATTGGTGCAGCTAAAGCTACATAGTCGACCTTGAGCACCTCTATAGAAGCGGAAGAAGGGAAGAACATGGACATTGAGGCTATAACACATGGACTTCTGCTCCTCATAGTTCACCTGAAGGAATTCAACATCAGGATTCATCTCTGCCAGTTGACATATCTGCCATACCATAAACCAAGGAACATCAAAACAACAACACAAATTAACAGAGCATGAAATCAAAAATTGTCATGTGAGTTGATCTTTGAATGGATCAAGGGGAAAAAGAATACCTTAGGGTGAAGGGCTCTGCAGCCACCACAACCGGGAGAGAAGAAATCAACCACCACCAACTTGTCCCCTGCGCTTAACAGTGATTCTACAAGATCTTCGGCGGAAGTCACCTCTTTCATGTTGGGTTGAAGCCCCTTTTCCCACCATTTCTGAACTTTACCTATTCTATGGGTCATCTGCAAAATTCCACAAAAAAAAGGTTCAGAAACCCCATGAGACAAACACAAAATCTTGCCGAAATAAAAATATATAAGCAATTATGAAACTTTTCAAGAAAATTCACAGAATTCCCAACAACATAAAACGTCTTACTTCCTTCTAAAACCCAAAATTTACAAAAATCCCACAAGAAAATTCCAGAAAACCTCTCTGAAGAACACAAAATATTCCCACTAGAAACTAAAATACAAGAAACTTGGAAACAAAAATGTCACGCAAGTTAACGAAACTCCCGGCAACAAAAAGGATCTAATTCCTCGAAAGAAAAAAAAGTTCAAGTTAAGGGTATAGTAAAACCCACAAGGGGTAGTCATATAACAAACCTGAACTGCAGTCGAAGCTCTCAACCGCGAACTAACCCTGTTGGGTATTCCTCGATTTACGTGAAAGATAAGCTTTTTACCCTGAAACTCAGAAGAAGAGGACCAAGATCTGAGAATCTGAGACTTTAACTTGAGAGAAGGGAACCTTCCGACGCCAGAAACAAAGCTACAAGAATTTGGAACCATGGATACTCTTCGTTGGTGGCGTTGACTACTACCATGCCAAGAAGAAACCAAACTCGCCTTGGTCAAAGCTTCAGCCATTAAATTTTCCTTCGCTTCAGAAACCACAAAAAATGAACAAACCAGAAAAGCCTGTGTTTTTATGTTTGAGAGAGAAGAAGAAGAGGAAAGAGAAAACCCTGAAAAGAAAAGGGTACGCATAACAGAACTTTATCCACAAGTGACGGCAAATCGACGTGTAAAGTTGCGGGCTTGAAATGTTAGTAGATAACGTTGAATTGTTGTTCAGTGAACGGCTGTGATGGGAAGACGCGGAGATCAACGGCGGCAGAGTGATCATGGCAGACACGCGGCGAACTGTTGTGGTTGGTTGGTTAATCACCATTGGATAAGGGACTTTCAAGGTAGGTGGGGCCCAAACGTGCGGTGGATCGTGATGACAGGTGTTTGAGTTGCGTTTTCGTTAGATTTGATCAGTGGTTTTGGATAAAGGGATTTGGCACATTCTTCCTCTCCATTTTTTTCTCCTCAAATGAATTTTCTTTTTAATTAATTTATTTTTATTCAGATTCTTATGTTTGGTTTTGATCATTCCATAATCAATTTATGAAATCAATTCATTATTAATAAACTGTATAGAGATATTCAAAATCAATGGAATAAATATTTACAGAAAAATAAGAGTGCAGCAGCATCGAAATATATTTAGATCGAATACATTTCTTGCATTGAATTTTCATGAGTATTTGACAACAAAAATTTTATATATATCTCTTTAATAATTATCCATTTATTCCATACTTACATCATATTCAGTTTATTAAATTTAATGTTGATATAAATTCATTTATATAGGTGGCCACGGCTTTAAAGGTGTCTTTTCTTTGGGAGAAAATGACTCAAAAGTTTAGAAAATAAATTCAAAAATAAGATTTTTTATTTAAAATATAACTTTTGAGGTTTCTTTATGTAAAATTATTTATTAAAATCTACACAAATATTTGACATGTGACATCTATTTCTAGTAAAGTAATCTACTAAAAATAAGCATCATATAATCATAATATAAAAGAGCACATGACATGAAACATACATGTATTAACTATTACAGTTATCCATAATATATTTGGAATGAAAGTTTAGGCACACAATGCCATAAAACATAACACAAAAGTATTATTGTTTTGCAAAAGGATTGCTCAGGGAGCAAGGAATTTAAAACAAACTAAGAGTTCTTCAAAAGAGTTCAACTGTACATACACTAAAGAAAGGGTAAGCTAGAGCAAAAATTGTTTTAATCATGTTATAGAGCAAATAAATAGTCAGATCATATTATGCACAGACAAAGCAGTAGGCACCCAAATCATGTGAAAACAAACAATTTCAAGACTCTATGACTCAATATCCGGATCATACTCTTGATATAGGATTCTAAAGGAAATATGCACCTGTGCTGGCTTTTAAACTCTAGAGAGTCTAAACGCAAGGGGTTATCACCCAACCACACAGGGTTAAACCTCTAAAGGAAGTATGTCCCAAGACTAGGACCTCCTGCCACTCTCACTACATAAATTATTCTACTCTATATGAGCATGAATAATTTTTAGAGTTCAGGATACCTTTCTTTATCTAGATATCTCCTATATCAAGGTATACACTAACCACCATCACCGAGAGTTTCCCTTGAAACTCTTTTACCAACAATTTCCACATGCCATCTCAATCATTCAAGTCTCATGTCAATCCACCACCAATCAAACAAGTCATGTTTTCCATTTCATACTCAACATAACAAGATTTCATTTAATCTCATACTTAATAAATGCATACCAAGATATACATATATCACAAAATAGTATTCATTCCAAATAAATGAGTGCCAACATTTAAGTACCTGCAATTCTATGAAATCAAGCACAACACACAACCATAATTCTTACACCAAAATTCCTAAGAAAATTTATTATCACAAAACCAAAATCACTGCACTAATGCGTGACACATTTCTCAAGCTACAGACATCTAATCGACGATCCAACCAATCAAACCACAAAATAGCATGTTATGAACCAAATGTCCAAATTTGAGCTCAATCCAATGGTTAATGAGTCGGGAAAGTCAATTTTACTAAACCTGTGCATATTAGAAAAATACACAGTCGCCCAACGACCAAGTCACTCGCCCAGCGATTGCGCGACGCATCAAAATATGAGAAATAACGTCAAATATCATAGTTTCATGAATATTTGAACCCCTAACTCAGAAATATACCAAAAACTAATGTTTTCCCAATCTTTTCTCATATTTCACAAAACATTAATCGCATAAAATAAAAATAACGTGAAACCCTAGCTTCCCTTACCTTCTTAGATGCTAGCAAACGCCACCAGGTACGAAACCAAGGGGTACCACAACTTTAAGAATTCAAATAATGAGCTAGAAATGTGAATAACAGGACAAAACAAACGCAAAAGGTTAAACCCTAACCAGAACAATATACCCAAACAGTAAAAACGTGAAGAAAGGACCAAGGAGCTTCAATGTTTGACTTGGAGGTATAATGCTCTCAACTAGCTTGGAGAGGAATGAATATTTGTGCCCTAGCAGAGCTCTTACTAGAGGAAAGAAAAGGGGAGGGAGAATCTAATTTCTGCAAATGAGATAGAATTCATGGGGGTTAAGGGCTGGAAAGGGGTATTAGGTCCCCTTACTGGACTGGCCTTAGGCCCACGACAGGCTAGGCCCAAACACCTATAAAGGTGAAAGGAAAAAGGGGTTTACATTTGAGTTCTCCATTAAAATATGTGCAGAAAAAATATCAAAATTCATAAATTGAAAATTACCAAAGAATAAAATGAGATAAAAGAAACTTTGTAATCATAATATAAATTCAACAAAAAGAATAAAAACAACAACACAACTAGAAAGAAAAATATATTAAGCATAAATGAAGATAAAAAAATTGGTACACACATAAAACATGCTAAAACTCTTAAAAAAATAACTTTCAAATAGAAGAAATCAATAAAAGGTAATGACTAAAATAGGAAGTTACAAAATAAAGAAAAAAAAAACTAATCATTCGTTTTTGCTAAACAAAATTATAATTTATTGAAAAAAGTTTATAACTTATTAAATATAATTTTTAATACTAATAAAAATGAACAAATAATAATTTTATTAAATTTTATTCTTTAAAATGTAACATTATAATTAATTTAATAAAAGTATATTGTAAAAAAATGAAGTTTTTTCTTAAACATAATTTTATAATTAATTTAGTAAAGGCATATTAGTGCTATTTTCTTAATTTAATAGAAAAATATTAGTACTAAAAAATTTTAGGTCTTTTTTGGTGGAGGCCTATAGCAAATGCTTTACCTGTTTTACTCTTGAGACCCTGCTCGGAGTAGTGAATCTTGATTTTAGGATGAGAAATCTAGTATATTTGAAATTGGGTTTGAGGCTTAATCAGGACAAAAAAACCTTAATTTTTTCCATCATATTCCAAAAAATACATTCTTAATTTTGTGATAAATTTTTTTTGACTTTATCAATTTTTATCTCTATCTTATTATTATTATTATTATTATTTATATTTTATTTTTTCTCTAACATTTAATACTATTATATTAATTTTATAGTTTCATACATGAAATATGATGATGATGATTATTATTATTATTAATATTATTATTATTATTATTAATATTTTATGTGTTAGTTATAAACATATCAAATATTATAATATTTGAATTTATGACCCTTGATATTACAAGGAATAATTACTTATCTTGGATATTAGATGTTAAAATATATTTAAATGTAATGGATTTTGGTGATGCCATTAAAAAAAGAAATAAAATAGTTGAGCAACTAATTTGCTCCTCTAACAACAAATATTCCGAATTTATTTCATGTCTTTTGTGGTTGAACAAAACAATGAAGCTCTTAAGAAAAATTATGAGACTCACCCAAGTGGTTTTGTTCCATTCCCATTGGTGAATACTCTTTGATTCCTATTTTTATAGTCATAGTTTTGGTCTTGGTCGTGGTTATGGTCGTGCTAGTAATCATGGTTGTGGATATGGTCATTAAAGAAATTGACATTTTATCACTAGAAGTTGAACAATAATGTGAAAAAGGGGAAGAAAAAGGTGAAAATAATTACAATTAAGATGAAAATATAAGTTATCATTGTAGTGGTAAAGATCATTTGAGTCGTACTTGTCGTACACTAAAAATCGAAAACATAAAGAGAATAACATAAAAACACACTTTACTTATGAAGATTGTGATTTTGATTATGACCATATAGATGCCACTCATCTTGATATTGTTATTTTCTTTGTTAAACCATATGGAAGCATTGATCACCTCATTGGTAGGTGATGAGAGTGTTAAGAAATAGATTTTTGCATATCACGTTCTTAATTTTAAGACAATGCTTTATATTTTTTTCCATGTTTCATGTTGCTTATATATAAGTTTTTCTTGATCAAAATAAATATTTTAAATCTTTTAAATATGTTTTTTCTTCTCCTGTTGCATAATAATATCTAATATTGATATTAATGTTTATATGAAAAATTGATGTTGGCATTAACAGATCTTTGTCTTGTTGATAATGCAACAACTCATACAATTCTTAAGAGTAATAAATTTTTCTCTTGTTTAGTTATGTGAGAAATCAATATTAGTGTCATTTTTGGTACTACAATCGAAGGATCTAAAAGAGATACTATACTTCTACCAATAAATCTAATAGAAACTTATTAAGTTCCAAGGATAGTTGTCTAAATGGATATCATATTGAGACAAACAATAAAAGAAATATGAAATATCTTTATATCGCTAGACTTGGGTTGAATAAAAAATGTGTGTTGGAGAAATTATCAACTTTCTCTTATGTCTTGTACTACACATATATTAGTACAATTAAAATGCATGTCATATAAACCAAAAGTTTACGAATCAAAATGAATTCCTTGTTTGACATGACTAGTTGGATGGTTTGTACTACTACACATATATTAGTACAATTGAAATGTATGTCATGGTAAACCAAAAGTTTACGAATCAAAATGAATTTCTTGTTTGGCATGATCAGTTAGGTCATCCAAAATCTATTATGATGCAAAAAATAGTTGAAAAAACTCATGTGGACACCCACTTAGGAGTCAAAAAACTTCTTTAGTCCAATGATTTCTCTTGCACTACACGTTTACAAAGGAAAGTTGATAATAAGACCATCACCAAAAAATTAGAAATGAGTCAATCTCATCTTTAAAATGAATACAAGGTGATATTTGTGGTCTAATACACCTACCATGCAGATCATTCAGATATTTCATGATTTTAATTGATGCATCAACTAGATGGTCACATATTTGTTTATTATCAACTCGTAAAAAGGCATTTGCAAAGTCATTAGCACAATTAATCAAGTTTAGAGTGTACATCCTAGTCCTAGATGATCTGATTAAGAAAATTCGTCTTGATAATGCTAATGAATTTACATCTTATGTTTTTCATGAGTATTGTATATCAATTGGAATTAAAGTTAAACATGTAGTGGCACATGTTCATATTCAAAATGGACTTGCATAATCATTAATAAAACGTCTAAAACGGGTTGCAAGACCATTACTTATGATAACTAATCTTCTAATTGCAACTTGGAGATATGCAATTTTGCGTGCTACAATATTGATTCACATCAAGCTAACAAGTTATCACAAATACTTTATATGTAGTTGGTTTTTGGTCGGTAACCTAATATTTATCATTTAACAAGTTTTCAGTGTGGTGTATATATTCCAATTTTCACACCAAAAGGGACTATGATGGGTGCTCAGAGACGATTGAGAATATATGTTGGATATAATTATCCATTAATAGTAAAATATCTTGAACTATCAACATGAGACTTATTTACAATTCGATTTGTCGATTGTCACTTTGATGAATAAGTTTTTCCAACATTAGGGGGAGAAAGAAAAAATTTGGAAAAAGATATTAGTTGGAATGAATTATCATTATCTCGTCTTGATCCTCACACAAAAGAATATGAACTAGAAGTTCAAAGGATAATTCATTTACAAAATTAGTCAATCAATTACCAAATATGTTTACTTATAGAAAAAAGGTAACTAAATCATGTATATTAGCTATTAAGGCTTCAAATAGAATTGATATTAATTCATAACACGTTTGAAGCGTGATAGGTCTATTGGTTCCAAAAATACGCTTGAAGTGCAATAGACCTATTAGTTCCGAAGATACGTTTGAAGTACAGTAGATCTATTGGTTCCAAAGATATGAACTCTAGAATGAGAAAATGAGCTAAAATGCCAAATGACCTAATAAAAAAACATGTGTAAATCCCAAAAGATTTATTTGATATAATTAAGGATTCAGTTCTAGAAGAACCTCAAGTGCTTGAAATTGTTGAAAATTACCAGATATAAATTATGGCATGGATATGAAAATATGAAGTCAACATTGATGAGACTTTTGCATATAATATAGCGATAAATGTTATGAGTGACAATGAGGATAAAAAATCAATGATCATTGAAGGTTGTTGACAAAGAAATGATTGATTAAAATGAAAAGATGCAATAGAAGCATAATTATATTTACTTACTAAACGAATGATTTTTGGACCTGTAGTTCACAAACTTGAGATTGAAAAACTCATTGAGTACATATGGGTTTTTGCGCAAAAACAAAATAAGAATGGTAAAATTGTTAGATACAGAGCACAGATAGTCGCTCAAGGTTTTTCACAAAAACCTGGTATTGATTTGTGAAGAAACATATTTACTAATATTGGATGCAACAACATTTCAATATTTGATTTTGCTAGTTGCATAATAAGGTCTGCATTTATATCTAATGGATGATGTTACAACCTATTTGTACGATTATCTTATTTTTGGACTCGTGGTTCATACACTTGAGGGTGTAAAACTCGTTGGGTACAGATGAATTTTTGTGCAAAATCAAAATAAGAATGGTGAAATTGTTAGATACAAAGCACAATTAGTTGCTTAAGGTTTTTCACAAAAACATGGTGTTTATTTGTGAAGAGACATATTCACTAATATTAGATGCAATAACTTTTCAATATTTGATTATCTAGTTGCACAATAATATCTACATTTACATTTAATGGATGATGTTATAGTCTATTTGTACGATTCTCTTAAGAATGATATTTATATGAAAATCCCTGAAGGATTAATTTGTCCAATAAGAAAAATTCTAAAGAGGATTATTCAATGAAATTGAACAAGTTTCTTTATTGATTAAAGCAATCAGGACATATATGGTATAATCATCTTAATGGCATAAACATCGTTGGAAAACCTAATGAGCTCACAAAGACAATTGATTGCTTAAAGAAAGAATTTGAGATGAGAGATCTTAGAAAGACAAAGTTTTGTTTGAGATTAGAAATTGAGTATTTAAATAAAGGTGTTTTTGTATATCAAGAGGTTGATATAATGAAAGTGCTTAAAAGGTTCTAAATGGACAAGCCACATCCATTATGCACTCCAAAGGTTCTAAGGTTGTTAGATGTTGATAAAGACTCTTTTAGACCTCAAGAAAATGATGAAGTAATTTTTTGTCTATAAGTACCATATCTTAGTATTATAGAAGCACTAATGTATTATGCTAATTATACTCAAACTGATATTGCATTTTCTTTTGATTTTGTTAAGCAAGATATAATTCTTCACCTACAAGAAGACATTGGGTTGGATTAAAACATATACTTCGTTACCTTAAGGATACTACGAATATGAGCTTATTTTGTCAAAATGATTCATAATTAAATATAATGGATTATGTAGATGCATGTTATTTATCACATCCTCACAATGTCACAATGGTTGATCACAAACAAGATATTTTTTCATATGTTGTAGCACAATGATTTCATGGCGGTCTGTGAAACAAACCATAACAACAACATCATCAAATCATGTAGAATTTTAGCATTACATGAGGTAAGTCATGAATGTGTTTGATGAATGTTTATAATTCAACATAAGCGACAAACTTGCGGTCTATCCTTGAAAATAATGGAATCAATAACCATATATGAAGACAATAGTGCATTGTTCAATTGAAAGGGTGATATAAAGATCTAAAAGATTCATTTAAGTGAAAATTTGACAAATCTATTTATAAAGTTTTTACCAAGGAGAACTTTTGAGCAATTGGTTCACAAGTTTGGACTTTGCCATTTTAATGATGCGAGTTTACATGAGGAGAAGAAATATAATATGTGATGAACAATATTGTATTAAAGAACACAAAAATGTTGTACTTTGGTTCCTTTACTAAAATTTTATCCCAATGGATTTTTTCTAATAAGGTTTTAACAAGACACGTTATCTTATCAATGAACAATCAAGGGGGAGTGTCGTTATGAATTAATGGTCGTCAATTGATTTGATTAATTTGATACAGTAACTCAACTCATATGATTGATCTCATTGATTAATTTACTTGAATTACTCATATGATAGGTTTGAATATTTGTATTAACTATTTAATTTGTATCATTTATGAGTTATATTTTGTATTTATGAATGAGATTCTTCCTATCAACATTAACACACACGTAAAAAAAACAACTTTTCATTCTATCTTCTCCTTTTTCTTCTTCTCTCTATTATCAACTTTATTTTATAACATATTTAAATAAATTATGTATGCGTTTTTTTTCCTTTTAAAAGAGATAAGATGAAACAAATTATAAATTCTATACTTTTTATTTTAGTTTTAGGGTTTAAAATTTTAAGTATAACTTAATTTTGTATAATGGAAGATTTTTCTATTTTGTGTAAATATTTTTATATCCATATTTTATCATTAATTATTATTTAAAATTAAAAAAATAAATATAAATTACTTATCTTTTTTTTCTTCTGAAAATCATTGAAGAGTCTTCAAGGTGGGGTGAACTTTATAAGGTGTCAAGGTGCTGCTACTGAGTAGATAGAATTGAACTTAACTTTTTTTTATATTAATTTTTATCAAAAAGATTAATATATAATTATTATAGTTTAATTAATAATTTATTTGTATAATTATATTCAACCGTTATAGCTATCTATAATTCATATATGTAATACATAATACGTAACCTAGAGTTTATAATAGAAAAAAAAGAACTAAATAATTAATCAATTTTACTGTCATATATATATATATATATATATATATATATATATATATTTTATTTTGTATATAAAATATGTAATAAGAATTAAATAAGTGCATGAAATAAATGGTTAAATAAAATGTATCTTTGTCAAAGATTTAATGGTTTTAAATTTTGAATACAATCTTCCGTATAATATTTATATTCAAGAACCTAAAGACCGGGATTTATTACTCTTCTAACCACATATTTCATATAATGTCAGGTAATCATTGCATACACTAAAAAAAACTCGATTTTAATCCTCTTTGGATCACTGCCAACCATTTTTATACAATTCACATGTACAAAATTCATCTTAGTAATTTATTGGTGTAAAAACGGTGGTTTTAATATATTGCAAAATATATTTATCACTTGCATCAGTTTTGATTTTGACAATTAAATTAAATTTTGTATGACAGTTGCTTTTGTTTTATTTTCACAAAGTAGTTATAATATCTTTTGATCGTTGTGAAATTATTGTAGAGTTGTTACAATTATCCTAGTTGGCCATAATTTTTTTTAGCCATTAGAGTCCTTATTTGCACCTATAAATATGTTGTTTAGTGTTCTCCTAAAACACATTCTCAATTCTCTTAACTCTCTTTTTTCTCCTTTTATTTTCTCTTATTTTCTTGGGTTACTTCTTTTATAAAGAGGAGTATTTTCTTATTAGTTTTGTAACATCATGTCATGTCTGGATATTATGGATTTAAATAATTAAAATAGGGATATAAGTATAAAATTGCATTTATGATAATTCCTTCTCCCAAAATGCGAGAAATTTAAAACTTTTATTACCTCAATAATTATCCAAAATCCACAAATATAAATACTATTATAATTATCCAAAATTCTAGTAATAAAAATGATTACAATTTATTTGAAATCATGAAAATATAAAAGCTTTGATAAAAACTTTTCTCCCATGCTAGTCCCACTCCGGCTCTAGGCATCACCAGATCCACCTACAACATCATCTGCTCCCGTGTTTCGCATACACGATCATCGTCAAACACAAGCAGATAGGGTGAGCTAATAGAATAAAACATATATACGATACATTTATATATAACACAATCACACCAAAGGAATTCCATCCTTTGATTTCATACCACATGGCCACCACTTACGTCTTCTAGTGAGTACCTCAAGATGTCTTGTTGCCACACCTATTGGCCATAACCGATAGAGCACGTGCGGGAAACCATGCTGCGGATCACACACTGTAACGTTAGGTGGAGTTCCCAATACGAACATAGTTCGTAACATCCTAAGACTACCAAACTCGTTCGCAATCTATCTGGACCCGCTGTAAGAGCCACAACCCGCGCACTCACACCAGCAACACTCGCCAACCTGAGCCACAACTCAAGAGTTCCTCGTGTTCATCTGTCATCCTGAGCCACAACTCGAGGGATGCCATTCCTAGCCACAACTCAAGGAATGCCACGTGCTTAACCCCAATCCTGAGCCACAACTAAAGAGATATGTTCTGAGCCACAACTCAAGGAACACCAGCAAACCGACCTTTAAGATATCCTAGAAGCCTTGTAGATCACTCAACCAATGTCAGCAAACATAATTCATGCTCCAGCAAAATCGTCTGGTGCTGCTCACAAGGTGCCAGGCGCTGCCCACTTCCAAATTGCCTGGCAGACACCTCACGCCGTTAGGCGCCATACGCTTTCCAAAGCCTCCACCATATCTTTTCCGCCTGGCGGGTCACATTTTTCCGTTAGGTGCCATGCGTTCCAAGCTTCTATGGTTTTCCCTTATCACCTGGCAGCACATCCCAAGCCGCCAGGCAACACACCCTAAGCCGCTAGGCGCCACACCAGTAGCGTCATTGCCACTGGTTTTTGGCACTTTGAAGCAAGTTCCAAAGAACCCCAAGCACTATATATATAATCCATAACATGAAATATGCTTATCCAGTCATAATCACATGACTGGATCATAGTCCAACACAATCCTGAACAACCAAACAATATACAAAAGTAGGAAAAATACATAATCATTGTCCCAAAATATCGCACGGACAATAAAACAATAATAATGATAATAAAATCATAAATAAAATAAAAAAATGATAATAATAACAATAATAATAAAATAATAATAAAATAAAATAAAATAAAAATAATAATAATAGGAATAATAATAATAATAATAATAATAGAAATAAAAATAATGAAAACAATAATAAAATGAAATAAAATGAAACAATAATAATAAAACAATAATACTAATAAGTTAAAACAATAATACCAAAATAATAATAATAATAACAAAATAAAGCAATAAAAAAATAATGATAATAAAATCATAAATAAAATAAAAATAATAGTAAAAATAATAGTAATAAAATAATAATAATAATAAAATAAAATAATAACAAAATATTAATAATAATAGTAAATAAAATAATAATAATAATAATAATATTAATAACTAGTAATAATAATATATAAATAATAATAATAAAAAGTAAAAAATATAATAATAATAATAATAGTAATAATTATAGTAATAAATAATAATTATAATAATAGTGATAATAATAATAATAATAATAATCATAATAATAATAACTAGTAATAATAATATATAAATAATAATAATGATAAAAATAAAAATAAAAATAATAATAATAATAGCAATAAATAATAATTATAATAATATTAATAATAGTAACAATAGTAATCATAATAAAAATAATAATAATAATAATAATAATAATAATTATACCGCTTTTAGGAGAAAAACTTTAAACATCTCGACAAGTAAAAAAAGAAGAATCATGATAATCATAGCAATGATTGAGTCACAAAAGCCAAAAAGAAGAATTATGATAATCATTGCAATGATTGGATCACAAAGAGAACTCAATACAACGAAAACCACAAGTACACACAAACTCTCTCTAAAACCACATACGACAAACATCAAGAAGTTAGACGATACAAGAATTTGATTCAGGAGAAAGCTTTCATGCATCAATATATAACGCAATTGCATATAATATCATTAAAACAAGAAATGATAGCTCCCCTAACCTAGATTTCCCGCTCCAATTGTGCTCCTAACGTCCTTTCTTGACCCAAAATTGCCTTGGGTATTTTCTCCTATACTTGAGTGCACCTTTTCCCCTCAAACACTTCCCTTTACCTTTACTCACTCATTAAGCTTTCGCCTAGTAATTACTACATTAATGTCCAAAAACTAAAACAATGATTTAAGCTCATCAATTGCCATGATCCTTACCTCTCTAGCTTCTTTAGAGACAACCAGGGTTTCTTGATCACTTACTAATGTAGCCAAAAATAATCCAAGTGTAAAAGATCTATTTTGCACTAGCCAAGATTCGAACTCTCATCCACTCAATTATCAAGCATATGCACAACCATCAACCTATAAATGTTTCTTGACATATCATGCACACATATACTCATAACATCATGTGACATGTTCATATATGCGCCCACAATAAATTAAATAATTAAAACATAACATTAATAGCATTTGTAAGGCCTTGAACCCAAGTTCCCATCAAATGCACCAAGCGTGTCTAACCACTTAGGATACCATTGCTCCTTTGTCATAATTCTCCACATTAACTACTTTATAGATTCCTTCCCTTACAATTATTAAATAAATATTTATTTATTTACTTAATTTTCTCGGGTCTTACAAGTTCTGAGATCCTCGAAAAATTTGAGAAGTTTCTGTTGTATCTTGGGAGACTTGCGCAACACACTACGGATCAATCCTTAAGGGCAATGAATCTACATGCCTTAGGAAATGCTCTTTTGTTCGTGATTCGTCAGTTTCCAACAATCTTGAGGACTTATAGGTTGACGTTATGGACTTTGGAGAGAAGAAGAATTTTTTTCTTATGTGTTTTGAATAATTGGTCTTTCATATGAAGAAATCAGAAATACTGTGGAGTAGATTGAGAGTTGATCCTGGCATGGTAAATGATGTAGTGGACCATTATCAAGTATACATGAGTAGTTGTTTGTATACTCCCCACCTACAAATGAGGACGAGCATGACCATGTATTTGCTCATTTACCAATCTTAAATATTTATGAACGTGGGGGTACATGTAATTTTACTCAATTATTTGGAGAAAATTAAAAGAAAAGAGTGACTTTAACCTCCATTTTCAAAGGAAAAGAAAACAATTATTTGTGATGGCTTTTCACCTAATGATATTTAATATTTATAGAGAATGTGTCATTATATATTTGTATATAATATACTAATGATTGATATATGCAATGAGATAGTCTCTAGAGCTAGTTTCTAGAATCTAATTTTGAAATATGAATTGTTTCTAGGTGAAGCCAATGTGATTTTAGAAGCAAAATCATAAGGGAGGGAGATAGTATAAATTTTGATTTCATATTCCTTATGATACTAATTCTAAATTAAGGAAAAAAAGAGGAGAATTATTTTCTCAATCTTAGTATGCCTAGATAATTGGGAGCTAACTACCTTTGATGGTCTTTTCTAGGCCAGATTTTGTTTATGCAGTAGATAGACTGAGAAGATACACTTAATATTTTAATTAGGAATATTGAAATGCACTTGCAAGACTTATGAGATACGTAAGATATTCAATGGAATATGCCATTAAATATAGTGTAACTGAATCTCTGATTCAAACGTGACAAAATCCATTAGTGGTAATAGATTCACACTTGGGGGTAGTGTGATTCCACGAAGATCAGTTAGACAAATAATTATTGTTAGATCAACAATGAAATATGAGTATGTTGCTCTTGAAATGGTTGATACTGAAGATGAGTAGTTGACGAACTTCTTAACTACATTCCATTAGGAATGAAAATACATTGTGATTGTCAATCAACAATAGCTATTAAAGAGTGGAACAAATTCCACTGAGTATGTGAAATCAGAATGGAATCTAGCGGATCCTTTGATAAAATCCTAGGATGAAATATGATTACAGAAACATCGAGAAGAATGAGACTTAAGCCACTTGAAACAAACAAGTGATGATAACCCAATCTTTGTGATTGTAGGTCCCATGAATAAGGTTCATATGGGTAAGAACAAGTCACTTGCTAGGTCTAATAACACTATAAATTGATTTTAAATCAATTATGTCTATTCCTATGGTGTGTGTGTGTGTGAAAGTGCTAGAAACTTCATTATTAAGAGATTAAACTTTGTAATTAAAATTCTCTGAGGTGTAAGAATTTTAGCTAAAACAAAGTTTTAATGATTTTCATATCCCTTATGGGTGGTGTATGATTTACAGAATACACTTGATGAAATCACTTTTATGAGTATAGAGTGAGGCCGCTTGTATGAGATCTTGGCATGATCTCTAAAACACTCATGAATACCGGACACATGCATGGCCTATTAAGTGCAACACAACGATAACAACAAAGAATTGTGGGGGTGTATTGTGATTGATAAATCGCTAACACACACTAAGTGTTTTGGTTCATATAGCTTTCTATACTACACTATGTGTTAAGTTTCTCAATCTAAGACTTATTCATATAGCTTGCTATAATAGCTCTAATGCATTGCATCTTATATGAGACCCATGATTTTATTTTCTTTAGTCTTTCCTTTCTTATCTTTTGCAATATGTGGGAGATTGTTGTAAAAATAGTAGTTTTAATATATTGCAAAATGTTGTTGTAGTGCCTTTACCACTTGCATCAATTTTTATTTTGACCATTAACTTTTGTATGGTAGTTGCTTTTTGTTTTATTTTCACAAAGCAGTTATAACACCGTTTGACTGTTGTGGAGTTATTGTAAATTTGTTAGAATTATCCTTGTTGGCCATGAGATTTTTTAGCTTATCACAACCCTCATTTGCACCTATAAATATGTGGACTAGTGCTATCCTAAAACACACTTTCTCAATTCTCTTGGCTCTCTTCTCTCTCCTTTTATTTTCTCTTATTGTCCTGGGTTAATTCCTTTATAAAGAGGAGTATTTTCTTTCTAGTTCTGAGATCCCTGGAAAATCCAAGAAGTTCCCGTTGTATCCTACGGGACTTGCGCAACACATCGCGGATAAGTCCTTAAGGCTAATGAATTTACACGCCTCAGGAAGTGCTCTTTTTTTTCGTGATTCTTCAATTTTCCAACACTTATGAGATTACACCAAACACATAAATCATTAAGCATAAAATAGGCTGAATAATCAATTAGTCCCGCTCAACGAGAACATCCACTCGCTCAACGAGAACATCCATTCGCTCAACGAGTAGTGTCTGAAGGCATACTTGCCCAATGACTAGAAGTCTCGTCCAACGACATTAAAACTAGAACTTATGGTGATTAAATCTCCCAAAATTCGTCCAACGAAGTTCAGACACGCTCAACAACAACCAATTTAGTGAACTCTCTGACTTTGGAGTTGCTCAGTGAGAATATTCTCGTCTAGTAAGTATGCATAATTGTAGAAACCAAAAATTATACAATTTTGCAGATCCAACCTTTGCCAAACTCAATTCAACAGTTTCATACCCAAAATTAGTCTACTGAAGTCTAGACACGCCCAACGAAAACCAAGTTATTGAACTCTCTAACTTTGGAGTCGCTCAACAAGAATATCCTTGCCCAACGAGTTTGCATAGTTGCAAAAAACAAAAATTATGCAAAATTGCAAATCTAGTCTTTGTGAAACTTTATTCAACATCTTCATACACACCACAATACCAAATTTCAATTACAATAATTCAACTCAGTCCAATTTATTGTAATTTCAACATTATTATTTAATTTACTTCACAACTCAATATACAACCAAAACATACAAATTTAAGAACCTAACTCCCAATTCAACAAATCATGCTCATCACACAGCTCAATAATTCATGCAATCATAGTATAATCACTAAATCAATAATTTAAATAGTTTAAAACATAGAATAACTAAAATTAGCTTCCCTCACATGTGACCCATCTCAAACGAATCTAATAATACCAAAATACCTCTACCTCCGCAAGATGCTCTATGTACACATAGAAACAACATAAGAATGATCAAGATATACCGTTATGATCATTGATCAACATGGACTCTATATAGAATACTAAAAGAACACAAGCAAGCAGAAGAAAGCTCACATGCAAGAGAAAACAAATTTGAGCCTAGAGAAAGGAGTAAAAGACCAACTTACTCTATTGGAGATTCCAATAGACTACCCTTATAAAACTTGAAGCTCTAATCATAAAGGTGATCTTTGACCATCAAACAAATGAACAGTGAGGAAAAATTCCTAGAAAGAAATTAGAGAATGCTAGAAAAATGATTTCTAGAAAGATGATATATTTTAAAATAATAAAACTGGTTTATAACAAAATTATGTATACTAAATTCTTTTAATATTAAAATAATTGAGTCTCACTATTCTTAAACCACTATTAATTCTAAAGTACCATTTTCTAAATCTCTAAATCTTTGTAAAAAAATTGAGTATGAAACTTATTTTTTTAAAAACCGAAAAACACAATAGAGTAAATGATAGAATTGATTGATAAATAAATATAAACAGTGTAAATAGGGAAAAATACAATGAAACAATAATACTATTCCGCTTTTGGCCCAAGTTTGTTCGACAACCATCGTTAGGAACAACCACCATGTTCCTGAGGTATTGTCCGCTTTGGAGCGTTGGAGTTCCGTCACAGTTTTGTCCTTAAAAGATGCCTTAGAGGGCGGAGGGAGGTAGGAGTATTTAAACTTTGATTGACCTCGACTCTGAAGCGATGTGGGACTTATTGGGTGTACTGGAACAAACTCCCCAATCGAGAGCAAGGGAAGTTGAAGGGGAGTTGTCGGTCCCCACGGTGGGTGCCAATTGTTCTTTCGAAAATAATAACTTAATGTCAGGGAACATAAATCACATCTTACCTCAACCACTGACTTCTCGGGCTAGTTCCTCCATCACTTGTATGCGTCTTTCTCCTAGTGTTGGCGGTCTGGTCCCTTGAAGGGTTACCTGCGGAAAGGGCTCCGACGATCATGTTAGCAAGGCTCTCAAAAGTCAAATCTCGAATTAGCGAATTAATGAAGGCGTACCTTTAATTGTTGGGGTCCAAGTGTATTTATAGAGTCATTAATTGTGTCTGCCCTTTCTTGTGGGCTGGGCCCCCTTCTAGCCACTTTGGGCTAATATTCAGATTCTTGATGAGCTTGGACTGAGCCCAAGTTCTGAGTATATGTGAGGGGCCTAAGTTTGGAGTTAACAGCTCTTCATTACACTGTATCCTTTATAGTAGGCGACCTACACTGTCATGTATGTAATCTTATTTGGTGGACTATCTGTCTAGTATTTTTATCATATGACTATATATATATATATATATATATAGTTTAGATCGAATAGTTGTCTGAATTTGTCTAGGTATAGTATAGAAAAAAAAATGAAAATAGAATGAAAAGTATGATTGTTTGGATTGATGAAATGTGAACAAAAAGAATTGTAGTTGATTTAATTGATATAATAAAATAAATTGAATTATATCTTACTAGTCAATCTATTGCTTAATTTGTAAACATTCTAAAAGAATTAAAAATGTTTATTTTTTGTGATTTAGTTAAGAAACTAGATTTAGTATGCATCTCTTGATGTTCTTAACAATCTTCCTTGTAATTCTTCTTTTGTACTTGTCTTGTTCTTCCCAAAATTTCTCCCTTTCTTAAATCCTAGTTTTAGTCCTTGAATCATCATCTCCTCATTCTTGTCCTCACTCATCTTCTTCAACTTGCAGGGCCATTTGCTTTCCCACCATTAAGGTGTCATTGGCCACAATGTCATAAACTTGGCCTCAAGAAGGTTCTAACCTCAAATTATTAAAATTGGATCGCTTTCGACAATTTTCATCAAATAATTGAAAATTAGAAAAGTCAAGATAAAGATAAATAAATATGAAGAATCATCATTTGTGACCTATTTCATTAGATAAGAACTCTTAAAGAGAATAAACTCTCAATTTCTCAAACTTTGATTAATCACTAGTGCACCACACAACACAAGAGATAAGATATGAAGAGCTACTCCAAGGAGTGGTGACTCACCACTTGAGATATAACAAACTCAAAATAATAATAACTCACATTTTTTTTATATTATAGTATCAATTGTTTTATTTTTTATTTAATTATGTTTAAGTTGATTTTATTTGAGATGTCATTTACTTAACTTAATCAAATAATCTATCAACCTAAATAAAATACGGTATATTTAATTATATTTTAATTAATCTATCCTAAACTTAGTTTCACCTAAAATGGCAAAATAGTAAAGCAAATCGAGTGGGAAGAAGGTTTTTTTCCCAAACTGGTGCAATTTAATTACGTATTTCCTGAAATGGTGCAAATTTTTTTAAAATTCCAGCGAAGGGTAAGTCATGCCAAGATGGTGCGATTTCAATATGAAGAAGTCGTTCCAAAATGAGGCGATTTTAATTAAAATGAGTTGAAGTCGTGCCAACATGGAGAGACTTTTGTGTTATGAAGAAGTCGTGCCATATTCAGACGACTTTAATTAACATTTTAAGCAAAGTCGTGCCAATATGGGAAGACTTTAGTATTAAATTGTTAATGAATAAGTCGTTCCATATTGGAAAGACTTCAGTGTTGTATTGATAATGAAGAAATCGTACCATATTGGGACGACTTTAGTTCGAATAAAAATTAAATATTTTTTAGTCCTATTAATTAATTAAATAATAATGCATATAAGTAATTAAAAATTTTATGATGTTTTGGTTTGTTATAATAGGGCATCAAAGTTATCTATGAGAGCCTGTGCCACAAGGAGGTCTTCTTCGGTGTCGTC
>Ga0214542_1002828_pt1 | contig 35746 bp, 28 predicted proteins | sample CNSS1metaG_FD_160096 | JGI IMG/M metagenome (GOLD analysis project Ga0214542, IMG submission 160096) | Root nodule microbial communities from cowpea collected in UCLA plant growth center, Los Angeles, California, USA - CNSS1 | ecosystem: Host-associated > Plants > Roots > Nodule | place: USA...
TATTTAAATTTATATATATAAATATATTTATATATATATATATATATATATATATATATATATATATATATATATATATATATATTATGAACTAAAATGAATAACAGAGAAAATAGTAGATAACAAAAAAGAGAAAGAACAATAGAGGATAGAGAATGAGAGAATGGAGAGCAATTCATCTGTGTATTATTATTGAGAGGAAGAGTCATATTTATAGACACAACATGTAATCCATACAGGAAACAAATCAACTTAGTTAATACAAATATTTACATAAAGAGTAATGAATCATATGAGTATATCAATCATATGAGAAAATGTATCAAATCAATGGACAATCATTAATTCATAACACTCCCCCTTGAGTATCCATTGATAAAAGAATGTGTTTCGTTAAAACCTTACTAGGAAAAACCCTTTGGGATAAAAACCTAGTGAAGGAACAAGAGTACAACATTTTGTATTCTTTAATACAATATTGTTCATCACATATTCTATTTCTCTCCATCATGTAAACTTACATCATTAAGGTGATGGAGTTCGAACTTGTGAATCATTTTCTCAAAAGTTCTTCTTGGCAAAAACTTCATAAATAGACTTGCCATATTTTCAATGAATGAATTTTTGGATATCAATATCATCCTTTCAATTGAACAATACACTATTGTCTTCATATATGGTTGTTTATTCCATCTTTGTCAATGATAATCACAAGTTTCTTGCACATGTTGAATTATTGACCTTAACCAAACATATTCACAACTTTCCGCGTAATTCTGTATGATTAGACGATGTTGCTACTATGGTTTGTTTCATATACTTTCATAAAATCATTGTGCTACCACATGTGAACAAACATCTTGTTTGTGATCAACCATTGTGACATTGTGAGAATATGTAAAATAACATGCATATACATAACCCATTGGTTTGAATCTGAATCATTTGGATGGAATAAACTCATATTCGTAGTACCCTTAAAGTAATGAAGTATATGTTTTACTCCAAACCATTTTCTTCTTGTAGTTAAAGAACTATATATTGCTTAACAAATTTACAGTAAATGCAATATTAGATCGAGTATAATTAGCAAGATAAATTAGTGTTTCTATGACACTAAGATATAGTGCTTCTGGACCAAGAAGATCTTCATCATTTTCTTAAGGTCTAAGAAGAGTGTTTATCAACATCTAACGACCTCACAACTAAGAAGAGTGCATTTAGAACATTTTAAGCACCTTAATTATATAAGCCTCTTGACGTATAAAAACACCTTTATTTAAATACTCATTTTCTAATTTCAAATAAGACTTTGCACTTCAAAGATCATTCATCTCAAATTATTTCTTTAAGTAATCAATTGCCTTTGTGAGCTCATTAGGAGTTCCAACGGTGTTTATGTCATCTACATAAACAATAATTATGGCAAATTCATTTTTGGATCTTTTCATATAAGTACAAGAACAAATAGGATCATTTCTATATTCACCAGTACAGGAAGGAGATTTGACAGTGGTTCTTCTCCTCATTTTGCCTCGGGTTTGAAACCGAGGCATATTGGGACGATGCCAAAAGTTTGGCCTTGGTTGTAAAAAAACCGAAGCCATAAGGTTGATTTTCTGCCTCGGGTCATAGTGAACCGAAGCCATAGGCTGAACATAACCGGAATGTCGAATCTGCACATCTTGATCATAACAGTGGCAAATGGAGGCTTGTTGTCAGGGACATAACATCAGATGCTGATGAGGTTTATGTCTCTCAGTTTATGGTCGTTGTGTCTAGGGAGAATAGTGAAGGGTATGTGCCCAGGGTTGAAGGGCTTGAAGGGTTCGAAGGAGAATACATGCATTGCAGTAAGTATCTCAATAGAAGGGACATGTATGGAAAAAATTTCCTTGTTGTTGGCTGTGGAAATTCTACAGTGCGTATTCTCCATGCCCAGGGTATGAATATTTTGCCTACGAATATTGTTTGAGGTGTTGATTATTGTGGTGTCTAATTGTATAATATTGTGATTTGAAGAGGTACACTTTTTTCACATTGAACTTTTCTATAAAAACACATTTTAATAAATGTGGCTTAAACTCAAAGACAATATTTATAAGGGTGTTGTCTATTATAAGGATATTAAGCCACGGTTTTAACAATGTTGTCGTACTGAAAACCGTGGCCTAATGCCTATAGCAACGACCACCTAGACTATGGCTAAGAAACTGTTGTCTAAACTTTAGCCCACGGTTTTTACGATTTAGGCCATAGTTTTGTGGTGTTGTCTAAAATACTTTTTGTTGTAGTGTAAGTTTTATCATACTAAAGCACTATCAACTATTTCTTGACAAATATAAAATTATTGTTTAAACACTATCAATAGGACAATATTTGCAAGTATCAAAACAATTTAAAAAATATTATTCAACCCTCCATTTCTTGTGTTTTTTCTTGTTTTCACATAGATATAGTTTAGAATGTTGAAATTAGCTTATATTATGTATTAAGTTCACCATTATTTTGAGACCAAAGAGAGAGTACTTACTAGTCTTTATGTATTTCTTGGAATACTTCGGTTATTTCTTGGAACAAACTTTTGTTATTGTCACATGACAATTCATTAGTCTTTGGCTTGACTTTTCTGCATTATTACGAGTACAAGATATAGGACAATGTGGATAGAAGGAATCTCACACATATACACAAACTCTTCCATCATAGAAATGGACTTGTGTGGCCGTAAATTTCGAAGAATTTGATAAGGTCTTGTATATGAGTGTGACTAATGCATTATTGTTTGGGCACTCGGAACTAAATAGTTATCTGTATTTATGACGCCGTCCTAATTAACGGACTTCATTTTTCCTTCAACAAAATTGTGCAGACTTTGACTTATGAGAAACCATAAGTTTTTTATCTTTTCTATGTGGTTTTGCATCTGATTTCAAAAATAAACAATAGAAATTAGAAGTGTTAGCATAAACTAAAAGAGGCACCCAGCTTGGTTTGTTAAAAATAACAGCTAAGTAAACGAAATGACAAGTGTGCTTCTCCTCCAACGTGATTGTGTATTGATGAAGCTGTTGCTAATGCTTATTCTTATCAGAAGTGGCAGTGCTCATAACGAGTGCCATGAGAATTTGTCTTGTGGACCGGACGAACCCCTTATTAGATTTCCCTTCCAACTGATGAAGGAGATGGAGGAACCATGCACTTATCCCCGTCTTTGTCTTTCTTGTACTGAAAAAAATGTGACCCATCTTGTGCTTTCTACGATTAAACTCCAAGTCACTGATATAGACTACCAAAACCAGGAAATTAGGTTAACTGACCCGGAAAACTGCTTTACCAACAAGTTTATGGAAGTCATCAATTTTATTCGAAGTTACCAATTAGAATCACCATATGATGGACCAGAAAACAACTTGATCTTCTTCAACTGTACTTCAGCGGGGCTTCCATACCTCAGAAACAACTACATGCGACAAGATATGGTCTCCTGTCCTATTTACATGGCTAATTCTTTTGAAAGTGTCCTCGGATTGGATCTAACATCCTGTACCAAGATGTTCAATATCACTGCACCAATCGCGGCCGTCCACTGGAATTTATTGATTTTGAGATGGACTAAACCAAATTGTGCTGAGTGCGAAGCAAAAGGCAAGAGATGTAAATGGAAGACCAATAAAGACACAGAAGGAGACATTGAATGTCTTGAATGCAAACGGAAGGGAATTCACGTTCCTAAATCTTTTATTTTTGCTACTACAGGTCAGATCAGACACTCTTACAAGTTCGTTTTTTAATATACTTTAATTCCTTATTCCTACAATTTCGGATGTCAACAATTGAATGGCATTAAAAAGTAAAAGCGTAAGAGTTGAAACAAACACTAAAATAAGTAAATAAATCTTTCTTTCTTTTCTTAATGAAGTCTCCAACCGCTATTGTAGGTTCCATCTTTTTGGGGCTGCTGGTCATTGCTGTCTTTAAGGGCATTCTCTATTTTAGGAAAAAGCAAGAAGACCAAGAAAGGGTGGACAAGTTCTTAGAGGATTACAGAGCAGAAAAGCCTGCAAGATTCACCTATGCTGACCTTAAAAGAATCACCAATGGCTTTAAGGAAAACCTCGGAGAAGGAGCTCATGGGGCTGTCTTCAGAGGAAAACTTTCGAGTGAGATTCAAGTGGCTGTGAAGATCCTCAACAATACAGATGTTGAAGGGAATGAGTTCATCAATGAAGTGGGAATTATGGGAAAAATCCATCACATCAACGTGGTGCGTTTGCTCGGCTTCTGTGCAGAAGGATTCCATCGTGCTCTTGTCTACAATTTCTTTCCAAACGGTTCCTTACAGAGCTTCATATTTCCACCAGAAGACAAGGACCATTTCCTTGGCTGGGAGAAGCTTCAACACATTGCTCTCGGTATAGCTAAAGGGATTGCGTATCTTCATCAAGGTTGCAACCATCCCATTATTCACTTTGACATCAATCCTCACAACGTGTTACTTGACGACAACTTCACTCCAAAAATATCTGATTTTGGCTTAGCCAAATTGTGTTCCAAGAATCCCAGCGTGGTGTCTATGACAGCTGCTAGGGGAACCTTGGGATACATTGCACCTGAAGTCTTCTCCAGAAACTTTGGGAACGTGTCTTACAAATCTGATATTTACAGTTATGGAATGTTGTTGTTAGAAATGGTCGGTGGGAGGAAGAATGTGGACATGTCTTCTCCAGAAGATTTCAATGTTTTATACCCGGATTGGATCCATAACCTGGTTGATGGAGATGTGCATATCCATGTTGAGGATGAAGGTGATGTTAAGATTGCAAAGAAACTAGCAATTATTGGGCTTTGGTGCATTCAGTGGCAGCCAGGGAATCGTCCATCCATAAAATCTGTGATACACATGCTAGAAACTCAAGAGGAAAACCAGATTGCTGTGCCTCCTAATCCATTTCACTCAGCGACTTCCACTACAGTTAAGGGACCCACCTCCACAAGACGACCTTTGCATTTGGAAGTGATTGAAGAATGATTTACACGGGAAAAAACAATAATCTTTTAATATGTAGAAATATTATCGAAGATTATTTTATTAAATATGACGAAATCTATAACACCTAGTCCATTCGCGTATTTTTTTAGTGTAAGAAACTATAATGAGATGAATGGAATTGTTAATCTAGCGGTAAAGCATTGTTTACCAGAAAGAACGAGTTGGTATAATGAGATTTTATTTGTGATAGTCAAACATATATCTGTTAGAATTTTGTTTGATCTCATGGTAAGTTGAGAATGGAGTCTAATGTATGCTAAATGTGGACTAGATTAAACTTTGTCGAAATATTCAATCTAATGAATAGGTATGTTAGCAAACCAAGTAAGCAACATTGCGAGCATTTGAAAAATATCTTGAGATATTGTTGAGACCACATAATACAAATTAACCATTTTGACAAAAGGTCTAATTAGCATATTGATGATAACAAATACCGTATAGTATGAAGAAAGATCTTATTAGTCTTGATGATGATTATAATATTATAGTCAAATATTATTAATTTAAATAATTAAAATAGGAAATAAGTATAAAATCCTATTTATGATAAAGGTTTATACTGCAATAGTATGCAGGAAAATACCGTATAGTATGCAGGAAAATATAAAACATTTATTATACTGCAATAAATCAAAATTCACAAACTAAAATCATCGATTACAAATTCTGAGTCTGGTAAGATAAAGGTTTACAAAATGTTTAACATCCATAAAACAAGAAAACATCATAAAGGCTTTTCCCTAAGCTAGCCCATCTCTGAATCTATGCTTCACCAGCAACACTTGCAACATCATCTGCTCCCGTATAACGCATTACATGATCATCGCCAAACACAAGCAGATAAGGTGAGCTTAACAAAATAAAAATACACTACACAATATAATAAAATAATCATTCACTATTCCAAACACATCTAATACTCCCAAGTCTCACCACAAAATATACCATTCCCTCATAACCAACCAGTTTCCTTTCGTGTGCCCCAACGCCTCTTGGACGAGAATTTCTCCTCTTACGTACCAACATCTTGTGGGAAAAACAAGCAACAACCCTTATTTGTTCACCAAAACCTAGTAAGAGTATTACTTTCCTTAGGACTTACAAGCAATCGCCCTTGCCTGATCACCAAAATCCGACAAGAGCACAACTCTTACATGTTCATCAAAACCCGGTAAGAGCGTTGCTTTTCCTAAGACTCACAAGCCATAATCCTTAATCCTTGACTTCCAAAACTTACCCTGGACGCATCTTGATTCTACACCCATTGATGATTACATTGATCGATCTTTGTTGTCACGAGTGTCTACTCGTCCCTCCGACTATAGGCCACCACCTAATAGTCCACACGCGAGAATAAATTTGCCACGACCACGATCAGTGACACCTAGTGGAGTTCCCCAATATGAACTGCAGTCCGTATTAGTCTCAGGACTACCAACTCGTCAGTTAACACTGAGGAGGGAAATCTTCCGGAACCTATCCATACGAGCCATGATCTCGCACACTCCATTGGACTTCCAAAACCACTAGGCTACCCCCTCAAGTGGCCACGTGTTACCCCAATACAAGTTGCACTCGTAATTGGCCCCCTAGTAAAGCATTGCATCAAGACCTTCATCCAAAGTTGTGTAGAATCCTACTCGCAATCCAACTCTATACACAAAACTGCCTACCGCATCACTCACGTCGCTAGAGTCAATTCGTGTTTCATGTTAATTCATACTGCTCTAACAATTAGCATACATAGGACTTGAACCCAAGTCCTCTCAACACCCACATGCTTAACCACTTGAGCTACCATTACTCCATATCTTATCTCTCCACATTTATTAACTTAGGGATAATCGCCCTCGCATTTATTAAATAAATATTTATTTATTTATTTTTCCCGGATCTTACAATGATGGAGAATTGAAAGCTAATGAATAAGAGTTGTACATGATTAGGAGGATGTTGGGAAGTCAAGTCAAGGCCGAGGATGCATCTCAAAGGGAGAATATTTTTCATACAAGATGTTCAGTTAAAGGTAATGTATGCTTGGTAATCATTGATGGAGGAAGTTGTACCAATGTGGTGAGTTCAAGATTAGTGTCAAAGATGAACATGGACACTAAACCACATCCTAGGCCATAAAAACTTGAATGGCTTAGTGAAGGAGAAGAAGCCCAAGTGAAACAACAAGCTGAAGTTTCTTTCTCCATTGGGAAATATCAAGATAAGATCTTATGTGATGTGGTTCCCATGGAGGCCAGCCATATTCTTTTGGGAATACTGTAGCAGTATGACATAAAAGTCATTCATGATAGCTTCACTAACAAAATTTCTTTCATGTATCAGGATAAAAAAGTGGTTCTCAAACCCTTATCTCCTAAAGAAGTGTGTGAGGATCATATAAAAATGAGAGAAAAGTTAGCAAATGAGAGAAAGAGTGAAACACTTGAAAGGAAAAAGAAAAGGAGTGAAACGCTTGAGAGGAAAATGAGAGAAAATGAAACACTTGAGAGCAAACATATTTATTTAGCAAGAAAAAAGGAGGTAAGGAGGGTGCTTTATACAAGGCAACCCCTTTACTTATTATTTTGTCAAAATCAGATTTTAAATGCTAACCAATTTGGCAAATTTGAATTGCCCTCTAGTATTAAGTCTCTTTTGCATGATTATAAAGATATGTTTCCAGCAAGTGTCCCTGATGGTTTGCCACCTTTGAGAGGAATTGAGCATTGTAAAATCCTGACCGAATATTATGGTTTTAAATAATAAAATAAATAAATAATAAATAAGATGCCTTTAATGAAATAACATTTCCCAAAAACGCGGAAAATTAAAACTTTATTATCTATTCAAACGGACTAAATCCAAAACATAAATTCGAATAAAACATAAGAGTCATATAATGTTTACAAATTTATTCCAAAACCATAAAACATCAAAACTTCGTTAAAACTTCCTTCTCCCATACTAGCCTACGCTCTGGTTCTATGCCTCACCAGATCCACCTACAATATCATCTGCTCACGTGTACAGCGTACACGATCATCGCTAAACACAAGCAGATAGGGTGAGCTTACAATAACATAATATATAAAAATACATATATTCATACCAGCTAGAACATACAAGTACACCAAAGGAATTTCTATCCTTTGATTTCACACCACATGGCCACCACCATGTTATTCATGTTCTACGTCTTCTAATGAATATCTCAAGATGTTTTGCTGCCACACCTATCGGCCACAACCGGTGGAGCACGTGCGGGAAACCATGCTACAGATTATACACCGTAACGCCAGGTGGAGTTCTCAATACGAACGATATTCGTAACGTCCCAAGACTACAAAACTTGTCAGCTTATTATTGAGGAGGGCAACCTACTGGACCCAATCTGTACACGCCACAACGTGCACACTCACACCGAAAACACTCGAAAACCCGAGCCACAACTTAAGAGTTCCTCGTGTTCATTCGCCATCCTGGGCCACAACTCAAGGGATACGTTTCGAGCCACAACTCAAGGAACACTAGCAAGCTGACCTTTAAGACATCCTAGAAGCTTTGTGGACCACGCACATCAAAGCAAGCAAAACACCTTTGCTTCTCGGTTTCGCCTGACACAACACACTAGGTGTCAAGTGCATCAGGCTTCCAAACTGCTTGGCGGGGGACGCGTACTGCTAAGCGCCTCAAATCCACAAAAGTTGCAAACACTGCCTGGCGGAACCACCATTGCTGCCAGGCGCATGCGTTCTAGGTCTCATTGTTTTGGTTGGCTATCACCTGGCAGATCGACTACCATCGCCAGGCATCACCCCTCTTTGTTGCTCTTTGAACTACAGCTACGGCGTGGCGGTTCCAAACCTGTCGCCAAGCGCTGCACCAGTACTGTATCGTTTACTAGTTTGGCACATTCTTAACCAGGTTTCTCCACTTAGTTTTGTAATTTCTCACCTCCATATTACTGAGCCCTTTATATAATTATTTAAATGGATATTTATATCCCTATACAATATCCCCCACCATTCACAACTTACCAACTATGATTTGCTTCAATTTCTCTTAAGGATGCAACCCCTTGTACTACTCACAAAGACTGTGACGCTCCACCAATTCAGATGTTATGGCCTTGCTCATTAAGGAACCCCTAGTACTTCTACAATAACATCATTACCACACCAATTAATCCTTAATTTTAAATCATATTATCAACCTAACCCTTTGATGGAATGGTGTGTGTCTCACGTCCATTATCACATCTTTACTTAGGAACTCTACTCTTACTTGTACCAAACACTTTAATTCAATACTACTTATGGCTTAATAAGATTCTTTACAGTATGGTTCTTACTGTCATGATCCTCCAACCCCTATTAGCTTTCACATAATTTTCATACTACAAATTTAGGTATCTCATCCCCTAGGTCTCTGTCCAATTGGTTTGCCAATCACTCGTTCATCATTAATCGGATTCAAAAAATCCCTGACACCCCTCTGCACTCCACTGCACCAAAACATCACATTGCCCTGCAATGGCGCCTGGCGGCACGTAGCTTGCCGCCAGGCAATGCACCAGTTTTTGGAGATTCCATAACTTCACCTCACACTACGCGAATCCAATTTTTCTAAGTCTCCAACCTTTCCAGAATGCATTCCTTTGTTCAATTCCCTAATTCATCTAGCCAATGTTCATCCAATAACATATACTATCAATTGACAAGTGAACTTACAACTGCTCAACATGATTTGGGCATCAATCCTCACTGTTCGAAAAATCCCCAATTTCAAAACCCTAACATTTCATTCACACTGTTCCATCTAATTTAACCATCAATTATACTAAATTCAAAGAAGTACAACATAATATCATCCCTTAACAATTAACACTTGTTATCCTCCCGATCAAAATCATCATAGAACACACAAAACCTCAAAATCGAGCCAACATGGCTCGCGTTGCCTGACGGTTATTCATCACCGCCAGGCAATTCAAATAAAAACCCAGAAACTAGGTGCATCAAACACATGTCGCTTGACAATCGAGAGATTACCGCCAAGCGGTTCCTCTTCAGGAACCCAGAATTAGGCCAAAACGTATGTGTCGTCTGCCAGCTATGAATAGCCCCCCAAGCAATTTCTGGGAATTTCCAGAAACACGAAATTTCACAGAACAGAAGGACGTTCATGTATAATTATCATATACTTATCATGCAATTCATGCTTAAACGTAAAGATTAACGCGTAAAGCTCCCCTAACCTAGTTTCCTTAGCTTATTTTGGACTTGTTGTGAGTTCCTTCTTGATCACCAATGATCTTCCTTTAGCTCCTTGATTCACTCAATCCTCACAACACACTCTCTAATTTCGTTCTTTGCTCTCCAAGCACAATGGCAGCCACCAAAAACATTTTCCCTCTCCCTTAATTGGTCACTAATTGTTGTCTTAATTGACAATGATGAAGGAAAACGAAAATGACATTAAACTTAGAGTTTAATTGTCATTGAAGGTCCATTAGTGGTTGTTTTCCAACACCTCTTGGCTGGTAGGGTTTCCTTTGCCCTTCTACATTCATGCCAAAACTAATTTTAGCAAAAAGAAAGTTTAATTTTGATCTCCCAAGGTTTGAACCCAAAGTTTAATTTGAGCTAGTACTTTTCCACATCATGCATATCAGAATTAAATGTCATAAAGGCTCCCACTACCCGTATTTATTAATGAATTAATTTTCACAAGTCTTACAAATATCACATTGATCTCATTCCGAGAGCTTCTTTGCCCAATAGGCCAGCTTATAGGAGCAACCCACAAGAGACCAAAGAGATTGAAAAACAAGTTACTGAACTCATGAGTAAAGGTTGGGTGAGGGATAACATTAGTCCATGTGTTGTACCTGTGATTTTGGTGCCCAAAAAGGATGGCTCATGGAGGATGTGTTCTGATTGTAGAGCCATAAACAAAGTCACCATCAAGTATAGGCATCCAATTCCAAGGTTAGGTGATTTTCTTGAAGAACTTTACGGTGCATGTGAGGGATAACAAACCAGATTTTGGGTCCGGGAGTCAGTCACGCGTGGGGAAGGTATTAGTACCCCACAACGTCCGTCCTAAGACAGTACCTTTAATTAAATATGCAAAAAGATGTGGTTTTCAAAACATTTAATTTTCCGCAAAAGTAATAATAAAAGGATGTATGAAATAAATAAAAATAATTTTTTGGTTTTTTAGACCGACGAGAATTAATCCTCGCTCCTACATATCTCCATGTGAATAGAGAATCAGGGTTACTTACTTCTTTTACGAAAAAAAACTATTTGGAAAATGATTTGATTTTTTTGATATTTTTGAAAACATTTTTATTTAAATTTTTCGTATTTTAAATTATTTTAAGATTGTTGTCACGCGACGCGAGTGGCCGGACAGACATTTGAAATAAATTTTTTTAATTTTTTAATCATTTATAAATTTTTAATATTTTTTAAAAGTTATTTAAAAGGGGATGTGGATGTCATTGCGACGTCAGCAACAAGATAGATATCAAAAAGTAAACAAAGAAAGCTCTTTTTTATTTTTAGATCATCTATATATATTTTTTAGAAAAAAAAACAAAAGTTAAATTGGATGTCATGCGACGCGAGCGACCGAACAAACACTAAAGAATGGGGAAAAATATTTTTTTATGATTAAAAAAATGAAAATTGGAAAAACTAAATCAAAAGATGAAAGAACTGAGAGTGACGTACCTTAAAAAATTTTCAATATCTCCTTACCTTTTCTAATATTTTTGTGTTTTTTTTTCCAATAAAGATAAAAATGAGAGGTGTCTATGTGGGTGGTAATGAGAGAAAGAGAGTGTAGAGAATGTTTTCTTCTCTCTTTTTTCTACCTCCTTCAATATTTTTTTTTAAAAAGATAAAAAAGGTGGTGTGTATGTGGGAGTAGTGATGGGAAAGAATAAGAGAAGTGTAGAAATTTTTTTCGGTCCCTTCTTTCATATAATAGACAGAGTATTTATATACAATTTGAAATATTAATGCAATCCTAGCTTTAATTGTAATGAATACTATAAAAAGGAATTGGTCATGATAGCAGTACATTAAGGGAATCAAATAGTAGCAAATTAGAGCACAAAATCAATCATCATCAATAATATTGATTCTAATAATTAGAAGAGATATTGCTTCTTTTTTTTTCTTTTTCTTTTCATTCTCTCTTTTTTGTTCTTTTTTTCTTTTTTTTATCAAATTAAAGTTTGAAAATGTTGGAAGAAAATTTTATTTCACCCTTTTTTATTTACCGTCATCTAAAAAAATATTTTTTTATTATTTTTTTGAAAATAAATTTATTCACCCGAACGAAATTGGGTGTTGACAAAGAGACTATAATCTTATTAGGATTAGAGAAGATGATGAATGGAAAACTACCTTTAAAACTAAATAAGGATTGTTTGAGTGGTTGGTTATGCCCTTCGGTTTGACAAACGCACCTAGTACTTTTATGAGGTTAATGAACCATGTTTTAAGAGAGTTTATTGGTAAATTTGTTATGGTGTACTTTGATGATATTCTGATCTATAGCACCTGTCTTGAGTTGTATGTAGAGCATTTGAAATCTATTTGGATGGGCTTAGAAAAGAAAAATTGTATGCCAATTTGGAAAAATGCATCTTTTATTGTTTTAGGATTTTGTTGTGAGTGCTAAAAGGTGTACAAGTTGATGAGGAAATGGTCAAGGCCATCCAAGAATGGCCTACACCTAAGATCGTGAGTGAGGTAAGGGGTTTTCATGGTTTAACAAGTTTCTACAGAAGATTTGTTAAGGATTTTAGTACCTTGGCTGCACCTCTAAATCAAATTGTTAAAAAGAATGTGGGTTTTAAATGGGGAGAGAAATAAAAGGAGGCCTTTCATGCCTTAAGAATAAGCTAACTAATGCACATGTTCTTGCCATGTCTAATTTTGCAAAACCTTTTGAAATTGAGTGTGATGCATCAAATGTGGGTATTGAGGCTGTTTTGCTGCAAGATGGACATCCAATTGCTTATTTTAGTGAAAAGTTAAGTGGGGTTACCCTTAACTATTCTACTTATGATAAGGAATTGTATGTTTTGGTTAGATCTTTAAAGAAGCACAAGCTAAAACTGACTATGTGAAGAAGTTACATGAGCAAGTAAGGGATCAACTTGAAAAGAAAAATGAAAGTTATGAAAGGCAAGCTAACAAAGGTAGAAGGAAGGTTGTCTTCCAACCTAGAGATTGGGTTTGGGTGCACATGAGAAAGTAATGGTTTCCAGAACAAAGGAAATCAAAGCTTCAAGTAAGGGGGAATGGTCCATTCCAAGTGCTTGAAAGAATCAATGATAATGCCTACAAAATTAATCTGCATGCTGAGTATAATGTTAGTTCCACCTTCAATGTCTCTGACTTATCTCTTTTTTATGTAGACGGAGAATCTAATTTGAAGACAAATCCTTCTCAAGAGGGAGAGAATGATGGAGATGTGACAATGAGCAAGGACAAGGATCCACTTGAAGAACTTGAAGGACCTATGACAAGGTCTAGAGTAAGGGAAGCAAAAGAAGCTCTACAACAAGTGTTGTCCATATTATTTGAATACAAGCCCAAGTTTCAAGGATAAAAGACTAAGGTTGTGAATTGCATCATGGGCTAAATGGAGAAGGACTAATATACCAATTTGTTGCAGTTTCTTTTAAGTTATTAGTTTGTTTAAATAAGGGCCCAATGTTTTGCAAAATTGGCTGACCAAATTATGTTTTGGGTTAACTAATTAATGGGCTTTAGTTTTGCTTTATTTTTAAGTTGTAATAAGGGCTCCTTTGACAACTTAAGAACCAGCCTTTGGAAGACCAAAAGGACCTTTGTTGAATACTTTAGGATGACTTTTCGCAGCCACAATTTTAGTTACAATCAGCCATTAAGTAGTGGATTACTATTATCTTGAGTGGATTATTATTAGCTTAAGTGAGATATAATTGCAATTAATGGGTCTTTTGTAATTTTGATGGTTAAAGCTCCTATATAAGCTAAATCATTTTTATCAATCAAAACAAGTTGAGTTTTGTTTAGAAATTATCTTTTCTATCTATTAGTTATAGTGATTCTCATAAGTTCTTGAGTGATTCAAGAACCCTTGGCTCTATCAACGGACTTATCGATCCTTTGTGTGTTGCCTCTCCTGGAAAGAGTGATTCTTTCCTTCCACCTTTCATATTCACATCTTCTTTCACCCTTTTCATAAAGAAAACCCAATTCTGCCCAGAATTATCACGTGGTCATAATTCTCCTTCTACTAATCCAAAATTAGTGATTCCTAAGCCTAAACTATAGTTCAGAATGTGAACTTTCACGACGTTTTAGAATATCTCAATTGGAGTTTTATACCACGAGATATCAACGATTCTAAGTTACTGTCCAAACTAAAATTTTAGCCACTCTCCTATTTACTTTTTCAACAGTTTTCCAAGTTTCTTACAAGGGTTTAACCTTAAAGATCCTAAGTCGGCCCTTGTGCAAATGGGTTTCATATCATGATCTCAGCTCCACTTAAGGGTAACACAAACAGATCAACCAAGGTGAGGGCCCAATTTTAATGATACATGTTTACAAACAATTGAACAAGCAAGCTCCTCTCCATTTCCTACCAAGACGTGAAAGCCTTGAGTTGGAGCCACTTGAAGGCCTAAAAATTTAGCTATGCAAGCCTGGATGAAGCTATGCATGTTTCCACTATCCACCAGTATTACAATTGGAGATGCATTAACGTGGCCCAACACTTTGAGAGTTTGGGGAATTAAGTGGCCCACCAATGTGTGTAAGTTGATTTGGGCCACTGTTGTATCCGGAGGTTCGGATGGGTTATTAGGAGTTGGGTCATCTATATGGAGGAGACTCAAGTAAAGTTCATCAGTTACCGGGTCGTTTGTTTCAACAATCAATAACATAAACTCCCGTTTACATTTGTGACCAGGCCAATACCACTCATCGCAATAATAACATAAGTTCTTCTCACGACGGCTTTGGAGCTGCGTAGGAGAGAGTCGTTTGACGGTAATTGAATTAGGGTTTGGTTTGGGTTTGATAGGGGAAGAGCTCACATTTTGGGTGGTGTAAGAAAATGGGTTGATAATGGTGATGGTTTTCGTGGTGGAGGAGGAAGGTCAGGAATAACATTTTATGGTTGACGCTTCGATGAACTTTTCCTCTTGCAATTATTCCAAACTTATGGCTTGACATAGTGAAATCAGTTGGAAAGCTTGCACCTCTCGTCCAATTTCATGTGTAAGTCCAAAAACAAAGCAACTGAGGAAAAATGGAAGAGGCAACCCCACAATTTGCTAGAGATTCAAACTAAATTTGATATTCACAAACCGTGGAAGTTTGGCAAAGCTTGAACAAGGCTCCTCTTAGGTCTTCATAATGTGACAGTGCAAATCGAACTTCTAAAGCATGAAGAAAATTTTGCCAAGTTGAGATGAGTTTATTATCATGCATCCATTGGAACCATGTAAGGGTTTCTCCTTCCATAGAAAAAGTAACCATTTGAAGCATTTGATCTTTTAGAGTCCTATGATAGTAAAAAACTGTTTGATTTTGAAGACCCAAGCTAATGGTTCAGAATCATCAAATCGGGGCATATTTAATTTCAGAGAGGTTCGAGTAAAGGGTTAAAGAGTAGAGTCATTTGTTACGAGACCTCCAGATGCATTACGAATCACCACTTGTGCTTCCAGATTGGCCATCTGAATACTCATTGCTTCTTAGAACATTTTTTTACTCTCAAGCAGTTGAAGAATGTCGTCCATATTTTCATCGCTCGTTAATGATGCTATGAGCTCTCAATGAAAGTACCAAATGTGTAAGACTCGTGAAAATTAATTAATTAATTAAATAAATAATTAATTAATAAATGCGGGTAATGAGAGCCTTTATGGCATTTATAATTGATTGATGTGATGTAGAAAAGTACTAGCTCAAGTGCTTGAGAGTACTTTATTGTATGAGAGGACTTGGGTTCAAGTCCCATGTATGCGTGATCATGTTGTGTGATAATATAATCATAGAATTATATGAATTATCATGAAACATGAGCTGGTTAAACGGTTATGCATTGGTTTGACATTGGCATGGTTAAGGGTTCGAATCTTTGTAGACATAAATTAAAGTTTTTTTTTGTTAAACTTATTTTTAGCAAAAATGAGAATGGTTGGGAACCCTACCAGCCACGCAAAAGCAACCAAAGGGGCTGGAAAAACAACTAATTATGGACCTTGAATGGCAATTACACCTCTTTTTAATGCATTTTCGTTTTAGAGTAATTAAGCTCAATTAACACAATTAAGTGACCATTTGAGAAAGAAGGGGAGAGTTTGAAGTCTAGTATAGTTCTGCACATTAGAAAGAGTGAATTCAGAGTGAATTGGTGTTGTGAAAGAGCATAGAAGCTAATTGGGAGAGAGAACTAAGGCAAACCTTTGGAGATAAGAAAGAATGAAAGATTTAATCAAGTTAAGCAAGGAATTCCAGGTGAGGGGAGCTTTACAGGTAAATTTTGATGTTTTAGTATGAATTGCGTGATGTATAGCATGTAATGTCTGAATGTTTTGCATAAATGTTGATATCTTGGGTTTCTGGAAAATTCCAGAAACCATCCCATTTATGTGCAAATTTGGGTTCCCGCAAAAGAACCGCCTGGCGGCATAACCTTGGCTGCCAGGCGACGCATGCTGGGTTACCCAGTTTTCTAGGTTTTGTTGAACTGCCTAGCGGCGATGAACACCCGCCAGGCGATGCGAACCAATTTTGGTTCGATTTTAAGGTTCTGAGTGTTTTGGGATGACTCTGAACGGAGGGAAAGCCAATTTTAATGGTTAAGGGTTGATTGGATGTCAAACATCATTGAAATTCATTTAAATTGATGGCTAAATTGGATGGAACAGTAGGAATATTATCTTACAATTGATGAATTTGGAATTTCTATAGTGCCAGTAATCTAAGGGGAAAATGTGAATGAATTCATGAATGGGAAGTGTAGGGATGAACCATAATCCTAACAACTAGGATCGTATCCTATGGAGTCATAAATTGATGGAAATTAGAGTTGTTATGAAGGGGGTAAGGTTCGCAGGTGCAGGAAAAATGTTGGGGTTCCTAGAACAGTAGGAACCACCTGGTGGTATCTTGGTTGCCGCCAAGCACCATAGCAGAGTTGTGGGTTTCATGTGTTTTAGTGTGCCACGAAGGGTGGGGGTTAAACTTGAGCATGTAAGTATCAAAATGAGAATTTTGGATATACGGGCTGAGGACCAAGTGTATAGGAAATGAATGAGATGAGGTTATGTATGATCACTAAGCTAAGATTTGTCTTAGCTAGGTTTGGATACTATAATAGTAGAAGTTCAGGTTAATAAAACCAGGGGTTGGCTTAGTGAGAAGGTAAACTGAAATGTTAGAGTTATAAGAGTAAGGGAGTTGCTTTGGTGGGAATTATAGTGCAAATATGGTTGAGGTATGATGGTTATGCTATATGAAAGTTGGTAGAGACTTAGACCACAATTGGAGTAAATAATATATTGTATGAGGTATAAACTTAACAGTGGTATGTTGTGGCATGGCAAGGTTGAACTTGAGTTAGTTTCCTTATTGGAAATCTTGGGTTATGAATCTAAATGATAGCAAAAAAGATTGGTATTAAGATTTAATCACCTAGAAGTTGATTTGGTGAAGTTGGTAAAGTTCACAGTGGGTGTTGGTACCTATGAAGAGTGTGCCATCAAACCTGGAGTGCCTAAACCAGTACTTATCGTTGTATTGGTGCAGCGCCTGGCGGCACAACGAGATCCGCCAGGCGATAGCTACCAAAATAGTGGGCTCGTGGAACCCGTGCGCCGAGTGGTGAAGGTAGTCCCGCCAGGCGATGGCTACAACGTAGGTGTTTTTAGAGGCGCTACACGTTTGACGGTACGCGTCCCCCGCCAGACGATTTGGAAGCGGGCAACGCCTGGTGCCTCGTGAGTAGCGCCAAGCAATATTTCTGCAACAGAATTATGTTTTGCTTGTTTGTGGTGCGTGATCTACAAGGCTTCTATGATATCTCAAAGGTCAGCTTGTTGGTGTTCCTTAAGTCGTGGCTCAGAACATATCCCTTGAGTTGTGGCTCGGGTTAGGGGTTACGCACGTGGTATTCCTTAAGTTGTGGGTCAAAATAGTATCTCTTGAGTTGTGGCTCGGGATGGCGGACGAACACGAGGAACTCTTGAGTTGTGGCTCGGGTTGGCAAGTGTTGACGGTGCGAGTGTGCACGTTGTGGTGTGTATGGATTGGGTCTAGTAGATTGCCCTCCTCGGTATTAAGTTGACGAGTTTGGAAGTCTTGCGACTTTAGGAATGTTATTCGTATTTAGGAACTCCACCTGGCGTTACGGTGTATGATCTGTAGCATGGTTTCCCGCACGTGCTCTATCAGTTGTGGCGGATAGGTGTGGCAACAAGACATCTTGAGATACTCACTAGAAGACGTAGAACACGGTTGACTCATAATGGCCATGTGTTATGGAATCAAAGGATGGCTTTCATTTGGTGTGATTGTGATGTATGTGTATGCTTATATATGTATGATTATTTATTGTTAGCTCACCCTATCTGCTTGTGTTTGGCGATGATTGTGTACGTGGTATACGGGAGCAGATGATCTTGCAGGTGGATCTGGTGAGGCATAGAGTCGGAGCAGGACTAGACTGGGATAAAGAGTTTTATCAGATCTTTTATGTTTTATAAATTTAAATAATTTGTAATTGTTTATGTTACTCAACTTTTGATAATTATAAGAGTGTTTATAATTATGGATTTTGGATTATTGTGGATGTAGTAAAAGTTTAAAATTTCCCGCATTTTTTTGGCAAATGAGCTTTCATTAATTGACTTGTAATTAATATTTTCTTTTATTTATTTAAATCCGTAATATCATGTCGGGATGTTACAAAATGCAATGCCTATTTTACAAGTTAGGCTTCCTCCTACAGAAAACAAAACAAAGAAAATAGTGTTGAATATTTCTCCCTTTATTTATGAAGAAATTGTCATACATATAGTGATGAAGGATCGTCTCGGATTTAGGGTGAAAAACATCTTGAACGAATTTGGGTATGAACCCTAAAATGAAAAGGGGGAAAATGGAGGACGTTGATTGGGGATTTTTGCGGAACGGGAGGAAATCATGCCACTTGGAGGAGGTTCCAAGATAAGTGAGGAAGATCTGCCACTTTGAATCGGAGATTCAAGGATAAGGATCGGTGGTTCTGAGGAGAACCTCGAGACTTGAGAGAAAACTCAAATTATCATATAACTCAAATCTGAATACAAATGTGTCTCACAAAGGCTTATATACTATGGGCGGAAACACCAAAAGGCCTTACACAACTAAAGGTCTGATAAAGCCCAAACAAAAACATTACAAAAAATTATAGGCTTAATACCTAATTTGGTCCTCTAATTTTATTCGAATTTTTAAAATGAGCCCTAATTTTTCATTTGTTCAATTTAGTCCTCCAATTTTTAAAAAATGTTCAATTTAGTAATTTTCCTTAAATTGGCATTAACGCCGTGTCCGTACAGTGCCATGTATCATGTTATTGTCACTTGACAGTGCTTGTTTTCAATTTTGTCCCCTTATTTAAAATTTTATCCAATTTGGTCCTCTTTTTTCTTAAAATGAAGCAATTTGGTCCCTCTCAAATTTGAGACCAAATTATTAATTAAACTTAATTACTGTAACATCCCAATTTCAGCAGCTTAAAACTAATAAAAATAGGGAGTTTCAGCAGCTTAAACTGAGCACTGCTAAAGCTCCCACTGGAAACCTCCTCCTCAACACTAAAACGATAGCTCTTCATCCTCCAGAAGTGCCTTTGACACTGCAACCACATCTGCTCCCACCGAATAGGTGATCATCGCAAAAGAAAAACATACAACACGAGACAGACACATAGAAAGCAAGGGTAAGCTAATCTGATAAGAAAAATCGTGCAATTCAATTATAAACAAACCATGCAGTCTTTCTCATTTTTACCAGAATCACATAGGCCACCATAAACATAGTACATATATATTACTCTAGACTCAATATCCGGATTATGTAAGCGACATCGGATCTCTTGGTGGCGTGCACCTGTGATGGTTCCCAAACTCTGCAGAGTTTGGACACAAGGGGTTATCACCCAACCACTCCCAAGGTAAGTCCCCTTCGCGTCTGTGACTGAATCGGGTCCACAAACTAGGACCTCATACTACTTCTCCCGACATAATCCATTATGCTCTACATGAGCCTTAATGGTTATTGGAACGTCAGGATACCAACCAAAACCGAGTCCTTATGTCCTTACATACACTAAAACATTCCTCTTAGAATTTCCCTTGAAATCCTAATTCAACCACATCTTCTCATATTCCAACTTCATGCAATTTCACCACACATATTACCAGTCATAACAATTCATGCATATCATAACTAAGTTCACATTTTAACATTTAAACATAGCTTCATCCATTAGAAATAAGGGAATAACACTCAGCTGCAGGGGTTCTCGCCCAAGCTGGAAGGTCTCGCCCAGGCGAAAGGGCTCTCTCGCTTAGGCGAGTCATTGGCGAGTCATTCTCGCCTGAGTGAGGCTCTAAACAGAGAACAACCCAAACTCTGGGCGAATTCTCGCTTAGGCTAAGTTGTCTCGCTTAGACGAGAGTGACTCTCGCTCAAGCGAGACTGGCTCGCCTAAGCGAGATTGGCTCGCCTAAGCGAGATCTCATGCAGAGACAGGGGATGAGTTTCTAGTGTTTTCGCTCAGGCGAGAGTTGCTCGCTTAGGCGAAAATACCAGATTCCCAATATGTTCTCACATGCAACAGTCCAGAAATCTAGCACAATCCAATCATATACTCAATTACACAGTTCAAGCACTCATACAACACTCAATCATGCAACTCAAAGTCATCAAAATGATTTCTATACGAAATTCAAGCAAAACAGTTAGCTTCCTTTACTCGTTATCTTGTTTAGACAGCTTTATAAACGTCAACGCCTTAAAAACATCAACACATCTAACTCCACAGGTTACTCTATATACACATAGAAACATCACAAGAACGATCAGGACATACCATTATGATCACTGATCAGCAGAGACTCATACTGATGATTAAAACGTCGCATGCAAGCAGAAAAGGGCTTGCATGCAACAGAAAATGAAAAAGACTAAAAAGGAGAGCGGAAACTCAACTTACGTGAACGGAGAAACTGGTCGGTTCAATTTGAAGAGCTCGTTGAGAGGATCAATTCTACGGTCTCGGTTCTTCAATCAAACGACCAGAGAGACAGAACCTCTAGAGAGAAGTAAGAGAACTCTAGAAAAGTGGTTTCTAAAGAGATTGTGTGTTTTAAAATAATGAAACTCGTTTATAACAATTCTATTTATACTAAAACCTTTTAATATTAAAATAATCGAGTCTCACTATTTTTAAACCATTATCACTTTTAAAACGCCATTTTCTAGGGTCTTATAATTACAACTTATATATACACGTTAATTTTTTTTTTTTAATTTATATATCTAATCACTCCATCTAAATATTCAAATTATTTTCTTTTTACATTTTTACATAAAAATAATCCCTATTTAAACTTATAATATTTTTAAAATATTAAAAAATGTAAATATAAAGTGACACTTGTAACGTTAAAAATATTTGTCACATTGAACATTTAAATATTACAAGTGTCACTTTACATCTATATTTTTAATATTTTAAAAAAATTATAAGTTTAAATAGCGATTTTTTTATGTAAAAATGTAAAAAAACATATTTTGAATATTTAGGTGGAAAATTTGATATATAAGTGTTTAAAAAATATTTTAACATGTATATATAAGTTGTAATTAAGTTTAATTATTAATTTAGTCTCAAATTGGAGAATGATCAAATTGCTTCATTTTCAAAAAAAGGACCAAATTGGATCAAAATTATAAATAAGGGGACTAAATTAAAAACAAACATTGTCATGTGACAATAACATGACACGTGGCATTGTATAGACACGGCATTAACATCAATTTAACGGAAAGGACTAAGTTGAAAATTTTTAAGAAGTTGGAGGACTAAATTGAACAAATGAAAAATTAGGGGTATTTTTAACAATTCAAATAAAATTACAGGATCAAATTTGGTATTAAGCCAAAATTATGAAAGAGTTCCTATTATACGATCTGAAGCTAATCCGAAATCTCTTTGAAGGTCTTGGGGCATTGCTCCTTGATGTATAAGTCTTCCCTAGGCATTAAGACAAAAAGAGAGGGGTTAGTAAGTGTTCCCAATGAAAATGCAAAATCATGATGTGAATGGGAACAATAATTTAACGCATTATCATCTCCCTTTAAGGATTTCATCTCAACCATGCATGTTAGGGGTGTGAGAAGAGAATCCTTCTCGTGTTTCTCTCTTTGTTCGTCTTCTTTCGTTTCTCTTCGCTCTTTCTCTTCTCGCTTCTTTAGCTCTTTCTCTTGTCTGGCCTTTTCCCACATTTCCTTTAGTACTCTTTTCACATTTTCTCTCTCCCTTTGTTCTTGTTGTCCTTGTTTGACTTCAATCTTTTTCCTAACACTCCTTTTCACCTCTTTCAAGTATACAATGTAATCTTGGAGTTCCTGAAGAGTCATGTACTTTGCGTTCTAGTTAGTGTAAGGCCCACTTATATTTTTTCCCTAATGTTAAAGGCTACCCCAAATTAGTTGGGCCTAGGACTAACCCATAGGGTGTCCAAAACCCCTAGAGCAGTCTAACTCACTCATTCTTCTGTTTTTCCAGAAACGAACTAGCTTCATCCTCTCTCATTTCTCTCAACTAAGCTCTGCTAGGGTTTTGAATCCTCTTTCGTCTTCAAGCAAGCTCAAGCTTCTTCCGCTCCACGTAAGTTATTCCAACCCATACTATTTGTTTTCGAGTTGAGTTTCGTGGTTCCAACTAGGGCTAACCGTAGTGCTCTGTCCTTGTTCCACTGTCCTTGATTTCAGCTCACTAAACTACCCTAGGAACCATGGTTAAAAACCCTCTCAGTAGCTTTTCCAGGTAAGGGAAGCTAGGGTTTATGTTTTCTTAAGTATTTCGTTTATTTCTAGACTGTTCTTGTGTCTTTGGTGTTTGAATGATGTTGTTGGTCGTATGAAATTGTTTGGTGTGTGGGTATGTTTGGTTAAACGAGGATTTACAAGTGCTAACAGGTGAGAACTTGTTGGTCTCGCCCATGCGGGTGACTTTCGCCTAAGCAAGAGTAGTAGGAACTCACCCTTGGTTCCAGCACGAGTTATCGCCTAGGCGACTAAGTGCATTTTGAGCAACCAAGGGTCTCGCTTAGGCGAGACGCTTTCGCCTGGGCGAGACGCTTTCGCCTGAGCGAGAACTCGCTAGAACCTTGCAGTACCATTGTCGAGCTCTCGCCTAGGCGAGAAGGGCTCGCTTAAGTGAAAAGCCCTTTTTTTGCTTGGGCGAGAACCCTCCAGCTTAGGCGAGACTCGGGCGAGAAGTGTTGTGTTGGCTACTGTTTGTTCCATGGTTGTTTCTCTACTGTTCCTTCCTCAATATATGTGATCATGTTTGTTATGTATGCTTGGATGTGACTGGAATGGATGTGTTGTTATGTAATGAGCCATAACTTGGTTGGATTGCTATGTTAAAGCATGAGATGAGTGAATAGGCATGAGTAAAATGGCTTATGGGTTGTGAATGATTAGTTTGGCATGATTTTGGCGTGTAATATGTATGGGAAGGTTGGTTATAAAAGTGACATGGAATTGGTATGAGCAATAATATTATATTAATTGATGGAACATGATGTTGGTTTGGTCAGGACATAATTCCACGTTGGTTGCATGGTGGTGCCTCATTAGTCAGGGCGCAATTCCATGGAACTCTAGGTGAGATCTCATGGTGGTGCCTCATTGGTCAGGACATAATTCCACGTTGGTTGCGTGGTGGTACCTCATTGGTCAAGACGTAATTCCATGGGCTCTATTAGTGGGAGTTTCGTGGTGGTGCTTCATTATATAATTTAGTAAGGATTCAAGGTAAGGATTACATCCTGACACTCTAAAGAGTCAATTAGTCTCATGTAGAGCATACTGACTCAAGTGGTGAGAGTAGTAGGAGCCCTGTGACACTTTAAGGCTAACCTTGTGCGTAGTAGGATGAGACCCATTGACAATTAGCTCGGTAAAGCAGTAGAGGCCACCACGAGTGCAAGCATCCGGTGAATCCGACTAATTATATGTATCCGGATTAGTCGTGTCTTGAGTCTTAGTGTATTGGTTGTAAGTCATCACATGATTGGTTGATGTATGTATCTTGGACTATCAAAATGTATGCGATTGTATGATAAAATCATTTTCTACTCTAGCTTACATTTTCTGCTTGTTGTATGTTCTATGTGTGTGGTTTTCTCTTTTTGAGATGATCATTCCACTGCCTAGTTCATCTTGGTAAACATGGTAATGGAGATTCCACTGCCTAGTTCATCTTGGACCAAATCCTGCTTCTCTGAGTTTATTAAGGGTTGTATCCCATGTACTGCCATGTTCTTTGGCCATTTATTTTACGTACTGTTCAACTTCTTACTCTGTTTTGGTTGACATCGTGGTGTGCCTCAGTACCTCATTTCTTGTACCTTGGATATTTATAAGGAGTGATGTTGTACTCCTTGACTCGGCCTTTTATATTATTCTGTGTAATGTTTTCATTTAATTATTTTATTACTTAAATGGGACGTTACAATTAGGACATTGATAATTTTCATGTCCATGTCCTTCACACTTGGTGCACCTAATGGCACTTGTTTTGTCACTTGAAAATGATCTTATATCATGTTTGTGCTCCCTTCTAAGTTTCCCAAGTTTGCTATCCAGCATGATGATTCTGGACACAATGAAGTTAATATCCTCTATCAAGGTCGAACGTGTATGAAACATTGTAGAGTGCTCAAAATTGCTAATTCTTGCAATGAAAGAGAGGAAACAAGAACTAACACAAAACACAGTAAATGGTTAGCACAAGTAATGTGGATAAAATTATCAAATGGACTTCACCACTCCTTACGTGTTTACACTCAATTCAACTCGTGTTTCACTCTCAAAGTATATTCACTCGCTCTCAAGTTCCTGTTCAGTTCTTCAAAGAACCTCCAATCAACCCATCCAAAATTCAACATCAAAGTGAAAGATGTAACGATCTAAGCTCAACTCAAGAGGCCAAGGAAAGGAAAACTCTAAGACAAAATCAAGGAAATTTAAAGACAAACTAAAAAGCACCAAAAGCAAGAAAGGGTTAAATCAAAGAGAGTGAATATGTGACAAACTAAGACCCTGACAACGAGAAAAATACTTTAAAAGACCCTAGTAATCTAAACGGTGTATTTAGAATTACTCGTGAAAATGTGAAACAAATTACTCAAGCTAAACTATGATGAATAATTCAAACTCCCACAAGCAATACTTCCAACAATTTAGCCCAAGGTACATTGTCCCACAACACAAGAATACCAGGAAAATCAAACTCAAAAAGAAAAGCGATAGACAATGGACTCAAGCAAGCTAGAAATTCAAGAAAAGAGACTTATACTCACAAGAATATTGACCCAGAAATAAGCACAATAGGCACTATGTATATCCATCATAACAACATCCAAAACAACCTAAAATCAACTCAATTCACGCCTAAAACAGAGGGAGGCAGCAGTAAAAAACACTCAAGACTGTTGTCCAATCAGTAGAATCCACTCCAAATAGCCCTCAACAATTATGTTGTCCAGTCCTCCAACTATGCACGTTTTAGTCAACAAGACCTCCCCAAAGTAATTAGGACAACCACTCAAAACCACTAACATTAACAACACCTCAAGCTCCTATTTGGTTCTTGTGAACAAAGAAAACAACGAAAACAATAACACTTCAAGTTGCCCTATTCTCACGTTCCACATGTTGCACTAGATGTACCGTTCTCAAATTTTGCCAATATAGTACCACCAAAAGAATTTTATATTTGATATTTGATACTGCAACGTGCCAAAATTGTTGTCCAAGAATCCTCACCCTAACGCAAGCTCCACTTGGCAATTGAATGTTTCACTTGGATTAAGTGGATGAACGTGGCAGCAATTCAGCGCCAATTCTCCACCATGTTACACACCAATACCTCTGCTTTCACCATTTCAAACATATTTTGCACTTAATTGACAACACGCACTTACTTCTTTTAATGGTTGGCACCAAATGGGATTTGAACAGGTTCCTGCCAAACAATGATTCACGTAGCAGCTGCATCAAAATCTCCAATTAAGACATAAGAGGAATCACCATCAACTTCTTCTAGATTGTGCCAAAAGAGTGACTCCAAAATATAGGTGGCTACTACTTGCAAATTCTATCCAATCCAAACGAGATCAAAATTTGGACACATCCTACTATACCACAATCCACACCCTACAATGAAATTTCAACTCTTCCAATTGCCAAGTCCTCTTCACGGTTGCAGCATTGAAACTTAGACACGCACCAATTCATGCAAGCCAGCAGCTGCTCAAGAAAATCGTACCAAAAGGGAACCAAGAATGCACCAAACTGTTGCACCACTTCAGATTAAACGAGGCCAAACAAAAGATTACTACTGCCCATACCAATGGCAATACTTCATGCAACTTTGGATGATTTTAGCAAACAATGTGGACCACGTGCCTGCTGCATTAACGTTAGAAAAAATTTCAATTTCATCCACCACCAAATGAATCAACTTCAAATTGCAAGTTGGTGTGCACCACTCCCGCATCAAGGAATATTGCATCTGTAATTATGTGCACCCTTCAAAACTGGTCTTGTGGTTGGCACCGCATGACCCAAACAGCCATTGAAACAAATACAAGGTCTCCAACTTCTAATTCATCAAATTCAGTCAATGGCCCACGCCTGCACCAAACTGTTTTCACACACATAAGCTGGAACGTGCCAAAAATTTAGTTCAAGTGGCACCACAATTTTCACTTGCTACTTAATGCAGTTGCTGCACTGAATTTTCAGCACGCACACTACTCCTTCAATATTTTTAGTTGGCTGCACCGAATGACATTTAAGTTGGCTGCTACTACTTCAAGCAAATCTGGTCATTGCACCAAAAATTCCCCCATTGTACGTGGCAATTAAACCCAAACTACACTAGAAATTACTCAAACGAAAGACCACATAGCACCAAAAATTACAACTTGATTTGATAGATTATTCGATGGCTGGACCAGCTGAATGACTATATCCTTAGATTGAATCACCTTACCACCTACGACAAAATTAGCTGCTTCCAAAAGGTGCCAAAAGGTCATGGACATCAAGCATTAAAACATAAAAAATAAACCAAAAGGACCGAACTCTTTACTTCCAATTGCCACTAATTCAAACAATAACATCGCTTTAACAACAATAACACTTCAACCTGCACTTTGCACAAACAAATCACACTGAACAATTTCTCGAACACATGGGCTGCACCCAACCAACCAAACTAAATCAAGTGTAGCATGAAAACAAGTTCATTCTTGAACATTACAGTCTTAAACATGATGCTAGGAAGACCAAAAGAAAGTAAGCACCAAGCACCAAACATGCGACTTGCAAAGTTTTGTCAAGTTTGTCAATCACCGCTTCACGTGGCAATAGAATCACAACCCTTGTTCCTACACCCCTTTTGACGCTCCAACACGCGACGATCACAAAAACGTTAAAGATATGCTGCCAAACCAAAAGTAGAGCTCCAATGTATACAACAAAGCAATGGTTGATTCGACGCTTGAAATTCCACACAAAGGCTACAAAAATGAAACCACAACAGATGATGAACGAATGATGAATGAGAACAAAATGAAGAACGACGACAAAACCTTGAAGACGAACATGAATCGTGAACAAACTAATGCACCATGACCAACATTGGAAGCAAAAACGAGAAAAACCGAAACCAATCTTGAAAGAACAACTAACCGAGCTCTGATTACTTGATGATGAAGGACCAACTTGAATGAATTTTGGTACGAACCCTAAAACGAAAAGGGGGAAAATGGAGGACGTTGATTAGGGATTTTTGCGGAACGGGAGTGATGAGTGCATATTTTTGCCCTCATTCAGTGTTTAATTCTGGGTATTTAATTGAATTTATGTGCTTAAAGAGTAATTTAATTGATAATTCTGATAATTAGGCTATTTGAGGATGTGTGATAAAAATGTGTTAAAAAGTGATTTTTAGCTGCATAAATTATTTTTGAATATTTTAATATTTGTTGATGCAGCTGAAGTTAAAATTAAGCTCATTCAAAGTGGGAAAATAATTTGATTGAAGTTACATAACACCTTTAAATAAGTCTAAAATTATCAGGTTCTGGAAAAATCACATATGCACCCCCAGTTTTATTTTACACACTTCTTCTGCAAGTGGATCACCAAAACCTGTTCTGCACCCACAGTTTTTACTAAGTTGCACTCCTCCTACCACTTAAATCCATTTCAACCAGATGCTGCCATGTGGCAATCCTCGACTTTTAAAATTGGCCAACTAGAACAAGCCACGTGGCATTAATCCTTGCAAACACATATGCACCAATTAGACACTACCACGTCATCATCTTCCTTCATCTCACACATGAAACCCTAACCCTAATTTTTCTCTTCTCCCACCATCACCATGCTGGCAGCAACAGCCGCCGCCCTTCCATCGTCGGCCACCGTGAGTTCTTCTTCCTCGCGCACCAACCATGGCAGCTCCACGCACCTAGACCAGCACCATGCCTGCACCTGCGTGACCCTTCCACTTTCAAAAGCCACCATCATCACGCACTCGGAACAGCACCTGTAACGCAGATCTCCATGCAAAGCTTCACTTACCATTGCAAACGAGTCACTGCCACCACAATTTCATCACCATCACGCACCCGCATCACCATCACGCGAGCACACACTAGAGACGCAAGTTCAGCCACTACAGTTTCGTTCTTCATCTCGCCTGCAGCACCCACTGCGAATCCTTCGCGTAGTTCCGTCATCAACTCACGAACCTCCATGGCTGCAGCACCTCCATTGGCGAAGATGAAAGACAGCTTCGAATCTGCACTGCAGAACACGAATCAGTCGAGCCATCGCGCCTTCGTTGAAGAAGAGGACCATCGCGTCGCATGCGGTTTCAGCAACTACAAGCTTCTGCGAACCTTAATTTGGGATAGGGAAGGAGCTGCCATGTGTCATCTTCTCATTGCACAATCAAACTGGTCAACTGGTCAATGGAGCAATCAACTCTGGTCAAATTCTGGTCAAAACTGCAAAAAAGGTCAAACAAGAGGGGTAGAGTTGGAAATTGGACAGAAATTAAATTGCTAATTAATTAAATAAAATAAAATATTTTAGCAACCGAAAAATAAAGCCCAAAGTCCAGTAGAAGCCTATATAAAGAGACCAAGGGGGAAGCAGAGAAAACAAGCTCAGCACGTCGGAATTGAGGAACCCTTAGGGGGGCTCATTTCTTTCTCTCTCTTTTCTTCTCTCTTTTCTTCTCTCTTTATTTTGCATTCATGGAGTTCTAAACTTCTTGTGTTGATTCCATTGTAATTTCTTAATTGAATTTTGAGGTTAGATCAATTAATTTCTTGTTCTTTTTATTATTGTTGAGGTTTTCATTCATCTATGTCTTTTATCTTTGAATCATGTAAGAAGTAATGATTTTAAATCTATATGCATGTTGGTCATATGAGTCCAAGAGTTTTTAAATTGAATTGAGACTTTACTTTGATTTTATTTAGAAACTTTCATATGATTAAATGAACCAATAATTAAGACTTTACTTTGGTTAAAGGTATTTACTCTAACTACAATTAATTGAGACTTTACTTTGATTAATTAAGCTTTTTATTTGGTGAGGAGATAAAAAAATAGACATGATTAGGCATAGTAAATTTAATTGAGACTATACTTTAGTTGAATTTACTATGGATAATCCAAAAGTTCTCACTTTTAATTGAGACTGTACTTTGGTTAAAAGTGAGAATGCCAACAAATTAATTGAGACTTTACATTGATTAATTTGTAAATCTACAACAATAATTAATTGACCAGTAATCTTTAGATAACTGATGATGAATCTATTTTGAAAATGCAATGGAATCAATATATTTTCTTTACTATTGTTTTTATCCTTTTTTTTTCTTTTCTATTTCTTTCTTGTTTATCCTAATCCTCCTATATTTTTATTATTTTTTTGACTAACTCTTTTGTATAGAATTTATAAAAACTAATTTGTTAAAAATCAATTCCGTGTTCGTTGGGAGACGACTTTGGGTTACTTTACCCCTTCTATTTTGTTGACTATTATCTTAGTAATACTAAAGTTGCTATAGTTTAGTAGTACTAATTTGAACGCGTCAACGACAGCGTTATCAAATTTGGTGTCGTTGTCGGGGAACACAGTTAGAATTTTTATCATTGTAGTTCTTATTTTTATTTTTATTCTTTTGCTTTTATTTTTTATTTTTATTTTTATTTTTATTATTTGTTTATCACTAACATTTTCTTTTCTCAATTTTTGTTCTAACTTTTTTTTTTATTTTCTTTAGTTATTTTATTTTATTTTATTTAGTTATTTTTTTAAGCATAATTTTTGTTTGAGGATTTTTGTTGGGAAATTTGTGAAACTAGTTGGGAAAAACTTTGGCTAAGGAAAGATAAGGTATTTAAGTTGTCCATTGAGACGCACCTCTCTTTCCTGGAAGTCTACTCAACAAGCTTTCAACTTATTTCTTTTCAGAAAACCTCTTTCAAAAATGCAAAATAACTTTTCATATGAAAGTAATCAATATTGTAGTTTTCAAATGGATTACAATTGCTATCCACAGCAACCACATGCTTTTCAGCAACAAATTGTCACACGTACTTCTGCACCTGATATAAGTGGGTTAACTTTACGACAATTTAATGATCTATATCCTAGATCATCTTTTTTGGGATATGAGCAACAAACATATTCTGAGTGTCCACCTCAGCAACCATATGTTCCAAATAGTTTTCAGCAAGAATATGTACCACCACAGTAAGTTCAAGAAACCAATGGACCATCTTACAGGGAAGTTATGATATTAATGGGTGAAGTTATAGAGAAATTAGAGTCCATGGATGAAAGGTTGCGAGTTGATCAAAGATGCAAAAATATTGAGCAAGAGTGCTACAAAAATAAGCAAATATTGTCTTATATGTTGAAGGAAGCAAGTAAGAACAACTTCGTAGAATTACTTGTAACTATTAATACCACCTCTCAACCCCATCAGAGATTTCCTGAAAATCCAGATTTTAACGAACTTCGTCATGAAATCAAAGATATGCTTCTAAAGTTGGCCATCAGAGCTGACCAAATGTCTGAAGGTTTGAGTAAGCTAATGAATGATATAGTTAGAAAGGTCACTTTGGAAGATATGATGAATATGATGACTGAAATGATGAAGATGAATCAGACAGATCAGAAAGAGATGATGAATGCCGCCACACAAAGCTTGCAAAATCAGTCTGAAAAACCAATAGCGGAATCACATCACATTGATATATCTATTGATGGATATAATGATTTTCATAGTAATATGTCTACTGATGGACATATTATGGATGTTGTTAAAGTTGATGAAGAAATTGAAGATTCCCACACTAACATATCTACTGATGGATATGTTGATAATGCTCAATGTGAATATAAAGTTTTATCTGTTGATGATATTTTTGAAGAGCAAAGTTGTGAGGACAATACAATAGAGGAACTAAGTGTAGTTGAAGAGCCAACAGTTTTCGAAGATGCAGCTGAAGCATCTACTATTGCAACTGACTTGGTTAATGATGAAGCAATAGAGTCAATAACACCAGGTGAAAATTTTTGCTCAGAAGATGAGATTATGAGGATTACTGATGATCCGCTTAATCATCTGAATGCACCTGATGATGCTCAAGTTGAGTTGAAGCCACACACTCCACACATCAAGTTTGTTGATGTGAATGATGCAACTAAGTTTTCAGTGGTTATCTTTGTTGACATGGCTACAGAAAAAGAAGAAAGGTTGCTACAACAGGTAAAAAGCTTAGATTTAAATTCTTTTGAAATCATTGTTGATAGAAAAGTTAAATTGCACGCATATTTGTTTTCTGTTTTTAATTTTAGTAAAAAAATTTAAAAAAATCAAAAATATGTGTTTTTGTTTTTTGTTTTTATAAAAATTAAAATGTAAAAATTAAAAAAATGGTACAAGCTGATTTCTACTTTGTAAAATTAAAGAAAATAAATTTTGACATATGGCCAGATTGAGCCAGAAATCACAAATTTTTTCGTTTCCTCCCCAAAATAAGTCCATCAAGGACAATTTTTTTGAAATAAGTGTGGGGGAGACAAACTGTAGGTAGCATTTTCCTTTTTTTGTTTTTTGTTTTTTGTTTTCATTTAAACAATTGTGATTTCTTTTTGAGAAAACTGTGAAAGTATTAACTTTTTACTAAGTGAAACTTTTAAACAATATGTCTCATAAGAAATCCACCAAAAATATTTTCCTACTTTCAATAAAACATATTGACATTGGATTTTGGGATTTGATTCAATAATTGGGATGATCATAATTCTGGAAAAATAAAAGTCATGTTGATATGAGTGGATTGTTTCTATGATTTGCTAATTGAGTTAATTTGAGAATTTCTTGTTTCTATGATTTGCTAATCTTTTGTGAAAGAATTTGACCTTCTGAGTCTTGAGCCTTAATGCAAAGGATGGACTGCCATGTGCCATTCCTATTTTTTCTTGAGTGACTTGCTAATGTTTATTTATACTCAAATATTTAGCTTGATTCTTTTGTTTTGCAACTTAGGTGAATATTCATGATTTGATATGACTGAGGCATTTCTTGTTTTTAGCTACTTGGCCAAATAAGCCCACCTTGATATTAATCCATTGGTAGCCCCTTTGAGGTTTAAACCTCTTTTTTCTTGTTTTAAGCCCATTGTAAACCCTTCAAAAGAAAAAAGACCATGTTTTTTCTTATCTTAGGAAGAAAGAAAGGAGCTAGTGGATTATGATAGGATTGGTTGAGGAATAAAGTGTGTGGGTGAGTACCTCACCCACAAATTAATAAAAATGGCAAAAGAAAAAATTGTTGATGAAAAAGTATTGAAAAAATTGCTTTCTAAAAAAAAAGAAAGCAACAAGCAATAAACGAAAAAGAGTTGTTTTTGAAATTATGCTTCATTATTCTTCCTACATTACTATTTCAAAACCCCAAGAGTCCTAAAATTTTTCCTACCTTTGCCTTGGCCCCATCATAACCTGTGAAAAGTCCTCATGATCTTTGAATGCATGTTTTCTGAAAGTTTGTGAATATCAGAGTCTTGTTAAGTATTATGTGTGTTTACTTGCATGAGTATTTTGAGTGAAAACACAAGCCAAAACACTTGAGATAATTTTGGTGAGAAAATACACATTTAACTTGAGTGCTTTCTTTCATAATTGATTGTCTTGTAAATTCAAAAGATTAACTCATGTGTGAAAAATAGAATTTTTTCGTTTGCTTATGCATGGTAACTTGATTTCTAGAATATTGATTAGTCTCAAGTAAGGTTCATCCTTTGATCCATTGTTGATGTGAAATAAGATACCTCAGAACAAGTTTTGAAATTACTCAATTTTACCCAGGAGTGCAAAAGGATAAGTGTGTGGGTATGATGAGTGCGTATTTTTGCCCTCATTCAGTGTTTAATTCTGGGTATTTAATTGAATTTATGTGCTTAAAGAGTGATTTAATTGATAATTCTGATAATTAGGCTATTTGAGCTTGTGTGATAAAAATGTGTTAAAAAGTGATTTTTAGCTGCATAAATTATTTTTGGATATTTTAATGTTTGTTGATGCAGCTGAAGTTAAAATTAAGCTCATTCAAGGTGGGAAAATAATTTGATTGAAGTTACATAACACCTTTAAATAAGTCTAAAATTAGCAAGTTCTGGAAAAATCACTAATGCACCCCCAGTTTTATTTTACACACTCCTCCTGCAAGTAGACCACAAAAACCTGTTCTGCACCCCCAGGTTTTACTAAGTTGCACTCTTCCTACCACTTAAACCCATTTCAACCAGATGCTGCCATGTGGCAATCCTCGACTTTTAAAATTGGCCAACCAGAACAAGCCGCGTGGCATTAATCCTTGCAAACACATATGCACCAATTAGACACTACCACGTCATCATCTTCCTCTATCTCACACATGAAACCCTAACCCTAATTTTTCTCTTCTCCCACCATCACCATGCCGCAGCAACAGCCGCCACCCTTCCATCGCCAGTCACATCGCCGGCCACCGCGAGTTCTTCTTCCTCGCGAACCAACCATGGCAGCCCCACACACCTGGACCAGCATCGTGCCTGCACCTGCGAGACCCGTCCACTACCAGAAGCCACCATCATCACGCACTCAGAACAGCACCTGCAACGCAGATCTCCATGAAAAGCTTCACTCACCATTGCAAACGAGTCACTCCCACCACAGTTTCATCACCATCACGCACCTGCATCACCATCACGCGAGCACACAATAGAGACGCGAGTTCAGCCATCGTAGTTCTGTTCTTCATCTTGTCGGCAGCACCCATCCTGAATCCTTCGCGTAGTTTCGTCATCAGCTCACGAACCTCCATGGCAGCAGCACCTCCATTGGTGAAGATGAAAGACACCTTCAAATCTGCACTGCAGAACGCGAATCGGTCGAGCCACTGCACCTTCGTTGAAGAAGACGACCACTGCGCCACATGTCGTTTCAGCAATTACAAGCTTCTGCGAAACCCTAATTTGGGGGAGAGAAGGAGCTGCCCCGTGTCATCTACTCATTGCACAGTCAAACTGGTCAACAGGTCAATTGGTCAATGGAGTAGTCAACGCTGGTCAAATTCTGGTCAAAACTGCAAAAATGGTCAAACAAAAGGGGCATAATTGGAAATTAGACAGAAATTAAGTTCATAATTAATTAAACAAAAATAAAATATTTTAGCAACCAACAAATAAAGCCTAAAGTCCAGTAGAAGGCTATATAAAGAGACCTATAAAGAGACCAAGGGGGAAGCAGAGAAAACAGGCTCGGCACGTCGGAATTGAGGAACCCTTAGGGGGGGCCTAATTTCTTTCTCTCTCTTTTCTTCTCTCTATTCTTCTCTCTTTATTTTGCATTCATGGAGTTCTAAACTTCTTGTGTTGATTCCATTGTAATTTCTTAATTGAATTCTGAGTCAATTAATTTCTTTATTCTTTTTATTATTGTTGAGATTTTCATTCATCTATGTCTTTTATCTTTGAATCACGTAAGAAGTAATGATTTTAAATCTATATGCATGTTGGTCATATGAGTCCAAGAGTTTTTAAATTGAATTGAGACTTTACTTTGATTTTATTTAGAAACTTTCATATGAATAAATGAGTTTTTACCAATAATTAAGACTTTACTTTGGTTAAAGGTATTTACTCTAACTACAATTAATTGAGACTTTACTTTGATTAATTAAGCTTTTTATTTGGTGAGGAGATAAAAGAATAGACATGATTAGGCATAGTAAATTTGATT
>Ga0214542_1002834_pt1 | contig 35698 bp, 16 predicted proteins | sample CNSS1metaG_FD_160096 | JGI IMG/M metagenome (GOLD analysis project Ga0214542, IMG submission 160096) | Root nodule microbial communities from cowpea collected in UCLA plant growth center, Los Angeles, California, USA - CNSS1 | ecosystem: Host-associated > Plants > Roots > Nodule | place: USA...
TATAAACAACATTTTATGCAAAAAAAAAAAATTAATTATTTGCCCTTATCTACCCAATAATAAGTTACAATTACTACATCTAAAATAATTTGTTAGTAAGCTAAATGAAATTAATTTGAAGGCTTATGAATCGGAAAAAGTGGTTGTATATATATGTTTACAAAGCAAGCAGTTAAAATTACATGATTTTTTCAAAATACATTACCTCCATCCATATCTCAAGATATATATCATGCATGCATGAGAGTAAGAGGAAGAGTATAAAAGAGAGAATATAATATATTATATGGTGGGGATAATGGGAGGGGAAAATGTATAAAGTTGCACGCTATGGCTTCTTTTTCACCTCCTAAAAAAATGTCTACATTCTAACTTTTTTGAGTCAGGAATGGGTGGAATGTGGTTACTTATAGAGATCAGAGAATTGCATCTCAGAATCAAAGCCTCTATGCTACTACTTTGTGGGTTCCACTGTCCTTCTCTTTATGCCTCCCACCTACACACATTCCCTTTCCTTTTTCTTTCTTCCTTTAACTTATATACATTTTTTTTTATTTCTTAGATTCAAATGCTGTTCTTTTCTTCCTCAGCCACATTAAACTTACTCTAGTATTTATTTTTCTTCAGCATATATATCAAAACTTACCTATCTCTGTTCGACATGGAAGGTTCTAAATCCTAGTTTGAACACTAGCTGTTGCAAGATGGTAAATTAACTACTGAAATACTTTTCTATATTTTTATCTGATATATTTCTTTGATTTTCGCAAATGTATCCAGAAAAAAGGACTGAATGAATAGATTAATGGACATGGTGACTAATGTTAATGTTTTGAGTAACCAACCTATCATCACTAGAAAAATTGGCAGTCGTGGTTTAATGAAAGTACATGAACTTGTCTTTTCTGTCAAACAAAGCTAGAGGAGAGGAGCTACTATAGCTGTGAAATAAGTGCTACGTAACCCTAGGAGTAGGAGCTGTCAACCACAATCCATCACACAGTTCTTGTTTTTAATTTTAGAAAATAATAATAATGACCCTTTTCACAATAAAAGCTGTGCAAATCATATGTGTGGAATTGCTTCATGTTTGTTGTTTAATGTGGCTAATCATGTAACTTAGGGTAAAACGCTGGGTTTTTCTTTAATGCTTTGTTGAAAATCTGTTAGTGAAGATGCAAACCAAATGATTGGATTGGTTTTTGTATATGAATGAGGATGATTAAGGTTCACATTGGCAATTAATCCATAAAGGGGATCCTTTTCTTGCAACTGGAGAAATGGTATTGTCTTCCTCACTTTTCAAACTTTAAAATATAATGTTCCAATGATTTGAGCTCCTCCTTTCAATCAAAACCATCCCTTTTTGTTTTTGTTAAAAGGGTTTGCCATTGATGCCACCAAAATCATCACTGAGCCTCACCAGCTCATAATTACCTACTTACTGCTGTCTTTCTCTTTAATCCCAACAAAACACATACACTGCTATATATCTCTTGGTTGATTAATATAAACTTTGAGAAAGTAAATAACATATGCAACTTCATAGCATGATATTTACTAGTATTTTAAAATATGAGACAAACAAATGGGACTAGTCAAAATCAAATATTATGCAGGCTTCATCAATCTCACGTAAAAGAAAGTCTTTTTTACTCTCATGGAATATATGTCTTATATATAGTGATGAAGCCTCCAATCTCGTGATGATAAATGTAAGAGTGACAGGTATCAGTATCAGTATCAGTATCACTCAGCTACATATATTCGATAAATCAGACTTTTACAAAGTAATAACTTAGTTGATATACATATATCTGTGTCTTTGACTGCAAAATAGATGCTCAATGTTAACCTCAAAAGTTTGAACGCTCTAGGGCAACTGTTTACTTATATATACACTATTGTACTGTGCTCAAAACGAAAAGTATTTACGAGGTGATTAATTTGCATAATTTTATATAAATTGCATTGCAACCGTTCAATAAAATACATTTACCTACTGTGTTTGGTGCTCAATTTTAAATTTAAGTACATCATTGGTACTCCCAAGCTTTTCAATTTTTTTTATGTACTTTCCATTCCACTCACTTCCAACAGAAACACTTCTTATATAGTTATGTATATAAAGGCCATATTAACGGATTTTCCATCCTTCTTTTTGGTGTAATGGAGAATAAGGAAGTCACACAATTAGAATATTATGCTTCTATTCCATTTTATTTTTTTTTTCTCCTTTTTTGTTTCCTTTTTCTTGAACCTACCTTAAACTCTTGAACAGATAGTAGTCTCGGAATTCGCGCGATGCAATACTTCCAAGATGAAGCTCTCCCTCTAGGTCCTAGTCCTTTTCAAGATTTGTTATCTTCTTTCATTTTCTTTTGGGAATTATTAACATAAAAGTAAAGGCTACAATGATTCATTTTTCTTATCATATGAATCATGCTTCGAATCTTGCAAGGGTCAAATTAAGGTGACTACGTGAGGACCCATATGCTTCCTTCATGTACAGTTTGGTCAAAGTTATGTCTAATCCTGCCCTCTCTCAGTTACTATTTTGCATGGGAAGACGTCACAACGAAACTAGTGTCAATGTAGTTTCAAAAGGTGACAATGCAACTCTAAGAAACTACATATTTATATGGATATGGATTATATATAAATAGTGTATATAAAGTGTCCCTTAGAGATACATATATATTCCTTTCATATATCTCAATAAGAATCTAGTCTAGCAGATAAAATAAAACCTGCAAAAGAAATAGCTGGATTAAGAAAGCAAGAGAGAAAAAACCAAACGTAAATGAATGGAATTAATGGTGAGGGGTAAAATATTAGACGAAAGTAGTAAAATGGTTGCACTACTAAAAGTTGAGAATTAAAGTGTTGCAGAAGGTGGTTTAAGGCTTCCAAGAAATCACAAAATGGAGACACGTATAGTGTGAGAATTGAATAAACGAGACGGGAACAAAAATGGGTGTTCAAGTTCTGTAACAGTATGGAGAATATATCAGTTTTCGTTGCTTTATATGGTAAAACAAAAGGTTGGTTTAAGTGGGTTGTTGGAATGGGAGAGATGAGATTAAGACAAAAGGTGATTGCAGTTTGCAGAGGAGAGAGAAGTGAGGCTGAAAAAGAACCAATAATTCTAACAGGGGATACCAGACAGAGGCTTGCTTTTTGGGTACTTGGGGAATAAATTACTGTCTCTCTACGAGGATTGGCGTCAAAAGAGACACCCTAACGTTGTAGCACTATAATTCAACAATTAATGTAAAATTTAACCTTTCTGGATCTTAAGTTTTAATCAATTCTTAGTTTTTAAACTCAACTTTGACCTTTTATGTCTCAGTTCAAATTGTAATGGCATGAATTTCAAATACTTGATATCATGTCAGAAAGCTCAACATTATCACCAAACCGTGAGTTTATTGAGACAAATAATGTAATTGAAGGAGGCTATATAGTAAACTAAACATAACCTTTCAATGTTTAAAGATTATAAAAAAAAAATGTAATTTACCGCTTTGCTTTATAAAAGAAAATCTTTCAAGCCACTGGCTTCTTTTCCCTTTAGTAACTTTTTTTGAATTTCTGCTGCCCTTGTCTGTCTATTCAAAAGATGATGTGGAAAAGGGTGGGAAGCTCTATGAGTCCGAGTAAAAATTTTGAATTGCGGGTCCACATCACTGCACTCTCTAATTTCCTGTGCTACTTTATTTTCTTACAATAATGTAGAGCAGAAAATAACACTACAATTTATCTTTTAGCCCTTTGTATTATGATAACAATGATTAACCATGATAAAAAGAAAATGCATGCATGCACATTGTTCTTGCAGGTAGCAGATAGATGAGTAGCCTAAGATCACTAAAGCCTCAGGCTTTCATACTTTTATAAATGCATTGTTTTCACCAAGTTAATTAACTTAGTACATACATAAATAAGTTAACATTGCTTAATATCCTTCCTTCATTCAAAATTCTACGAATATACTACAAATAAATGTCGCAAATGATATGAACACCCACAATACAGTATTATAAGATTCACAGAAAGGAAAAATATAGATTCAAATGACATCTACAGAGAGAACTGTTAACTGGAGGGGATGAGAGAGAGTAAAGGCAATGAAGTAGAATTGGTGAAATAATAAATAAAGACAAGAAAAGCTGCTTCTTTAAACTAAAAACAAAAGAGAGAATTAAAGAAAAAGAAAAGAATAAAAATGATGAGTGACAAGAAGTATAAAGAAGGCGGTGAGGCATATAGTTCAGGTATTTCTAAAGCCTAACGACTCTCACTAGAGCTTATTTTTCTCTCTGTGTTTTTGTCTCAGCTTACACTTGTTCCATTCTTGAAACGAGTCCATTCACTTAGTTCCACGTTCCTTTCATCCAAAGAGAGATCAAAGGGCAGCGTCGAAAGTGATTTGAGCATAGAAAGAAAGAGTGTATAGGGTGGTGAGAAAGAGAAGGATAAGAAGAAGAAGAGAAGAAAAGGTTCATCAGCAACAAAGGGGGTGGTGAGGGGGGTGGTGTTTGGCCAAGTGATGCGCTCAGGAGTTTGTGCATTACAGCAGACCCTCACAGCTGAGGCTGCTTCAGTGTTGAAGCACTCTCTGGGGTTGGCTCGGAGGAGGGGCCATGCACAGGTCACTCCTCTGCATGTGGCTGCCACTTTGCTCAGCCTCAGAGGCAGTTCCCTGAGAAGGGCTTGTCTCAAGTCTCAGCCTCACCAAACTTCTCATCCTCTTCAATGCAGGGCTCTTGAGCTCTGCTTCAATGTGGCTCTCAACAGGCTCCCAACAGCACCGGCTCCTTTGATCCACACTCAGCCCTCTCTCTCCAATGCTCTCATTGCTGCATTGAAGAGAGCTCAGGCTCACCAGAGAAGGGGCTGCATAGAGCAACAGCAACAACAGCCTCTTCTTACCATCAAGGTTGAACTGGAACATCTCATAACATCAATCCTTGATGACCCTAGCGTTAGCAGGGTTATGAGAGAGGCTGGTTTCTCCAGCACTGCTGTTAAGAACAACATAGAGGATTCCTCACCCCATTCTGTTTTCCAGTGTTACAACAGCTCTGGTGGTGTGTTTTCTTCTCCTTGCTCACCCTCTTCCAGTGAGAACCACAGGGAAACAACCACCAACCCTGCCAACTTCAGGCAGACTCATCATTTCTTAACTTCTTATGCTTCTGAGTTCCACCCTTCACTTCTCTTTTCTCCGCTGAAGAGTGCACCGGCGTGTTCCTTCTCTGGTGCAGCTTCTTCAGGTAAGGATGATATCAAGGTTGTCCTGGATATTCTCCTGAGGAAGAAGAAAAAGAACACTGTGATTGTAGGTGACTCTGTGTCATTAACTGAAGGCCTTGTGGGAGAGCTTATGAGAAGGGTAGAAAGGTCAGAAGTGCCTGACGAGTTAAAGTCAACCCGTTTTATCAAATTCCAGATTTCACCTGCTTCTTTGAGTTGCATGAAGAGAGATGAAGTTGAAATGAAGGTGCTGGAACTAAAAAGGAAGGTGAATTCCGTTGCATCAGGAGAAGGGGGTGGCATTTTTTACATTGGAGACCTGAAGTGGACCGTGGAGGAGGCAAGTCTCAGTGACAAAGAGGAAGGGTCCCCAGAAGGTTACAATCCAGTTGATCATTTAGTTTCAGAAATTGGAAGGTTATTCTGTGACTGTGGAACCTCAAATAATGCTAAGGTGTGGCTCATGGCCACTTCTAGTTACCAAACATACATGAGATGTCAAATGAGGCAACCCCCTCTTGAGAAGCAGTGGGCTCTTCAGGCTGTTCCTGTTCCATCAGGTGGACTTGACTTGAGTCTTCATGCTCCCAGGTAATCATTTGCTTAATAATTAGTTTAATGCCAGAAACACTAGCCAATTACTGAAAATGTCTTGCTTATTTTATTTGATATAATGCAGAAAGAAGAAAAAAAAAACCTCCATGTATGACAAGTAAAAATTAAATAAAAAAGGAAAAAAAAAAGAAGAGGAAAGGAAAACATAAGTACATAAAAGTTATTCAGGCATGATGGTTTGTTGAAAGCTTAATTTGTTTTACATTTTGTTGAGGAGTGCGTACGGTCACTGAGCCATGCCAGAAGCATTGTGAAAAGCATGGTTGGTTGGTTGGTGAGAGCAGAAGTGAAGCAGAGCCTTTCTGTTTCTGGTTCTGCCTCACTTTAGTTTGTCAGTATATAACCAACCTCTTACACATACGCATGCACATCATATTGAGCTGGCAAAACTGAAACTAGTAAAGGAAAAAAATAGTCACATAATTTTGCAAATATACCTTATTGCACCCACAGGGAATAATTGAGACCTATTGTGATGTTAAGTGAAAAGAATGAAAGCCACATACTCTAAACTCAACAGTGACTATTTTGTTTAACTTTGGATGTTAACTTTATGAATATTTTGATCTCAATTTTCAGTGTCCTTGACTCAAAGATGAGCATCACCCAAAATCAATCTCATGTGCCCGAAACAAAGCCCCTTGGTAACACGGAGCAGCAGGATAGGCTGAACTGTTGTGAAGAGTGTGCCTCCAATTATGAAAAAGAAGCCCAATTTCTTAAGCCAGATCAAAAGAAAATGATCCCATTCTGGCTTCAGTCTCATAGCACAGAAGACCATGATAAGGTAGAACATTACTGAGTTGAAAACTGAAAGCCAAGTTAATTTTCTGTTTATATTTTATAATCCAACAATTTAGCAACAACTTTATCTTTCTTCTCAACATGCATGCTCTTGGTCCTATTAGTTTAGATTTTAAAAATTGTAATGACTTATGACTTTATGTAACAATCGAACATTTTCAGGATGAATTAGTCAAGTTGAAAAGAAAGTGGAACAGACTGTGCCACTGTCTCCACCAAAGCAAACAGCTTCATAACCCATTGAACTGGAACAACAGTTATAATTCAGCAAGCTCCATATCTTTTGCGAACAATGCGACACATTGCTCCACCTCCAAACTTGTTCCTCGATTCCGGCGCCAACAATCATGCATTATTGAGTTCAATTTCGGCGACAAAAGGGAAGCAACAGAGGCAGTCTTAGATTCCCTGGAGGGCATGGAAGGTAAAGAAGTAAAGACTACTCTCGCTCTTGGCAATGGCGGTTCAGGTGAGACGGTGGGGGATATAACTGATGATAGAACACTGCAAAGAGCTCATATTTGTAAACTATTGCAGGAGAATGTGCCATGGCAGTCTGAGACTGTTCCTTCAATAGCAGAAGCCTTGATCCATTCCAAATCAGCAAAGCAAAATAACAGTATTACTTGGTTACTAGTGAAAGGCAATGACATCATTGGGAAAAAAAGGTTGGCACTTGCAGTTGCAGAATCAGTTTTTGGCTCAACTGATGTGCTCCTTCAATTTGACATGCTAAAGAGAGAGACTTCAGTGGCCCCATTTTCTGAAATGCTGGCAGGAGCGCTGAAAACCCACCAACAGCTTGCGGTGCTAATAGAAAATGTTGAATTTGCTGATGCCCAGTTCATGAAATTCCTCTCAGATGGGTTTGAAACAGGAAAGTTTGGAAATTTCACTGAAGAGAACTCAATCCAAGTGATTCTCATTTTGACAAGTGGTGGATCCACTAGCATTGAGGAGAAGAACGAGGATTCGGTTATCAAGCTGTCATGGGAGGTTAGTGAAACCAAGCCTAACTTAGAGACTCAATCTGTCGCAGCTAGGATTATAGAGCCTTATTTGGGCAACAAAAGAAGAGCTGAACTTGATTTGTTTTCTGACACCAAGAGTTTTCAAGGGAGCAAGAAGAAAGTGTGTTCGAGACAAACGAGCTTCAACACTCTTGATCTGAACATGAAAGCTGATGAAGAGGGTGATGGGGAGGGTAAAGAAGCGGAAAGTAATCCAATTTCAAGTGATTTGACTAAGGAAACTATAGCTGATCCACTTAGCCAAAACGGGTTTCTTGACTCCATTGAAAACCGGTTTGAGTTTAACACAAGTTCAGTTAAAGACAGAGAGATGGCAGAGTTGTTTTTGTGCAAGATAAAAGGGTCTTTTGAGGAGGTTCGTGGGAAACAATGTTGTTGGGAGAATTTAAGTGTAGATGAGAGGGTGATTGAGGATGTTTGTTTTGGGTGTGGTTATTTTACCAACAAGCTGTTTGAGAAATGGCTGAAAAAGGTTTTCCAAAGCAGTTTAAAAACAGTTAACTTTGGAGGGAAGGAGGGTATAGTTTTTAGACTTTGTTGGGGTGGTAAAGGAGATACAAAAGCAGATAGTGGGTTCATGAGTTCTTCTCTGCCCAAGAGTATCCAACTTAATTACTTCATAGAGTGATCAATTTTGGGTACTGAGGGCTTCTTGTAAAATTGTCTACATGGTGTAAAATGGAATAGTTTGTGTAACACCTAATTTTCGTAATAGCATGGGTTTGTTTTCATTCTCTTCAACAATTTGTTCATCACTTCTTACTTCCACCATTTATTCTAGGTAATGTTGGTATTCTGTTAACCTATGTTTCGTTTCAGGTTTCAGTTTAGAGTTCTATTATTCAATCATAGTGTTTAACTTGCATTTTTAGGTTTTACTCTAATCACCACGAGTTCCGTTTAGAAAGCTAATGGAAATTTTAGACTTAGATTTTCAATAATAGATAACTTTAAACTGCGAGATGGAAATCTAAACAAGAAATGACAAAAAAAGTGTTATGTTATACCTTTTTTGTAAGTTGTTTCGTGTTTCACTATCCTTGTGATTTAATCGAAGCACATTCATCATTGCTCTGTAGGCTTCCATGCACAAACATAGAAAGGAAGTTATGCTCCCAACAGAAGAAAATCAAAACGACAAATAATAACAGCAATTGAGAAATATGTGTGTGCCTTCGCTACAAGACAATATTGAAGCTTTCTGGTTCCAATTTAAATATTCAAATGCATCATTACTTTGACCACCATGAGTGCGTCCCTTCTTTCTTCTTTGTAAAACCATTGGTTTGTTGTGTTATGTGAAGTTATGATACTCAAATTTTGTATTGCTTTATGTTAGAAAAACCTGATGTTTTAATTGTGTAAAGTTGTGCTATGATAGTCATATTCTCTCATTCTACCATTCTTCATAATAAAAGACCACCTCCAGGTACAAATGAGACATGATAATTTATGAAAGTGTAGTGTATTTATCAACTGATTTTATTAAAAGAATTAAATTAATTATAAATATGATCAAAATAAGTATATCAAATAAATTATTAACAAATTTTTTATAAATTAAAATAGACTTAAAAGTTATGTTTTAAGTTGTTATTGAATATTATAATAATGATGTTTTTAATATATATATATATATATATATATATATTACCTGTATTTAAGGAGTATAAACAAAATTTACACTATATTAATTTTATTATTTTTGTGAAAAAAAAAAGAACTTCGGATAATAAATTAACAAGTGAAGTGATAAAAATAAATATAAGAAATAAAAAAATAAAGATAAACAAAGATAAAAGTATAAAGAAATTCGACCTAGGTTTCATAGAATTACTCATATAAATAATTATTTTTATTTATTCTAATAAATCTCAATTATATCATCAACTTTTAGTTCCGAAAATAAATTAACTTAAATTTGTTTATATAATATCAATTTCTTATTAATTATAATCGACTCAACGTCGCAAATTAAGAGTTTAAATATATTTTTCAGTTTGAGATTTAAAAGCTCTTTTCAATGTGAATCAAATTTCAATTCAACAAATAAACTGATTAAACTCATTTTTAAACATCATGTAAAGAAAAGAACAATACAATTTAAATAAATTTTGATAAATTCAAAATTTACATAAGTTCGGCTTCCATTACTTTCAACGTTGACAAAAGCATAAATTAGTCACTCATGTTCTTATTTTCGATTGGTAAAAGTTGATCTCAAATAAATGTTTAGAAAAATGTTTTGTATTTGTTACTCTAAAAAAGTTATGTACTTAGTCAGCCAAAAGTTATGAAACATTTCTGCATGTATCGGTCTTTATTTATAAGAATTTTTATTGTATACGAACAAAAGTATTAACTTTATGAACAAAGGTAAAATAAAAAATGACTGCTTAAAATAATTAATTCAAAATAAGAAAAATCTAAAATATGTTCAATCGTCAATAGACAAAATTTATGCACTAATCTTTTATCTGATTAAAATAACTTGTCGGACAAATTAATTGTATTTACCAAAAAAACATATATTCAATGACATCCATAAAGTCTTCACTTATAATTTTGTTGGAAAAAACGCATCATTAGACATTATTTTTTTATCTTAAGAATCATTTATTAATAGAAAAAATAAAATAAAAACAAAAATACAATAATATAATATGAAAATCCTAAAAGTATAAAAGTAATACAGTAAAATTTTAAGAAAAGTCAAATATAAATTTAAACTAAGCATCATGGACTTAGTCTATTATATAGTTATTAATATTTACTCTCTTTAGTTTATCATAAATGATGTGGGATGTTTCAAAACATATATTTTCATGAGTTCCAAATTTTCACTTTATTTTAACAATTGTGAGAATAATTGAAGATTAAAATACAATGATGACTGCTTATTAAGTGTTGAGAATAATCTAAGTGTGAGTCAAAGTGTCACGTTGGATAGAATAGATCAAGTTAAACACTATATAAGAATAAAGACCCATAACACTGTTGTCTTAAGATTTTGGGGTAAAAGTGGTGTCAAATGCTTTGTATAATACAAATGTCATATATATAGAACCACAATCTCTCAATGATTATAACCATAACTCATATATAACCAACCCATATAAAAAAATATAACCCAACATTAAGTCAATATAAATGAAGAAAACTAAGATACTTTTTTTCACATTCTTTATTGTTGAATCAATAAAATAAAACACCTTCTATCCTAAAGTAAATAATGTTTTGAAAAATGTTGTGAAAAAGAATGTGCCAACATTCTTTTGAATCATTCTAATAAATATGGGGAGTCTAACGTCTTAACTTTTGTTTACATTTCCATGATGGGGTGCCACTTTCTTGGCAATCTAGCTTACACCATGTGCAAATAAACAAAGAAATTCTGATTTGGTTTATTATTATTATTATTATTTTTAGTTTCTCCAAAAAGGCATGTCCCCGATTAAGGTTTTCTTTCGAGGAACTCCAATTTGGTTCTTTTGATGTTATGTTAGAGCTGGCAAATGTCTTCAGTTGAAATAAAAGTTCATAATGATGTTGTTAATTGCAAAGCTTTTTAAAAGAATACAAGCTAAATACAGCAAAAGCTGTTACCACAATGAACCTCAAATCATTGCTTGAGGTTGTTTAGGTTAAACTGAGAGAGAGTCACGTTATGTGTAATTGTTTGAATTAACCTTTTTATTCACATTATAATTGTTTTATGGTATTTATGTAGAAAATGTAAGTATAAAGTTTGGAGTTCTAGATTAGATGGAGAGAAAGGAGATGAAATGTAAAAAAAAAAAATCTATAAATACATTATTTTAATGTTTTGCATTCGAAGTTATATAAGATTTTTTTTTTTTTTGAGTTAATTCATGATTCATCATATTTAAATTATTACTGTCTTTTCGTTCAAAAAAAATCTCACAATTTCAATATTTAATAAAATAAAACATATTAAGGTATCCCATTTACTAGTCCAGTTCATTCATAACTAATATTGTATACACTTTCTCAATCGCTTCACTAAAGTTACTGATTTGATTTTAAATTATAAAAGTTAAGAAAAAACAATACATCAACTTCTATAAAAGTTAAATTAACTTTTATGTACAAGTTAAAAAGAATTTAAAGAAACATATACATTTTCTTCTCAATTTAAATTAGGATTATAGATGATTGCTGAAGTTTTTTCCTTATAAAAAAATAATAATAAATTTCGGTTACAGCCCATTGTAGGTTTAATTCACTTTCAGCACAAGAACCATGCCTTTTACTTTCTTCATCCCATAATTTCTTCGCAGGAAAAGATAGCCAAGAACCATTAGCCTAACCCAAAACAAAATGGGTCTTTCTTCCTGAACCCCATAAAAGTTATAATTTCCAAACTATCTTTTATTAAAATTATAAAAATAGTTGTTTTTTATATTCTTTTTTTTTTTCTGAGCAGCTGGTGTGGTAAATGGAGTGTAGGAGGTGACATCAATCGTCCTGTGACAGAGGCCAAGTAGGTCGGGTCACAATCAAACCGTGACGTTTAAGCTGTTACATTCTTAAGTAAAAAGAGGTATACCTTAACTAATGGCTATAGTTTTTGGTCTAATGATAAGCGTTCGATTCTAACAATTGTTATCAAAACCAATGTCACGAGTTCAAATTAAGGAGAAACTAAGGTTTTTACTTTGAATGAGGAGTTTGAGGAGAATTTTCAAATTTAGGGAGGTACATAAAGAAATAAATGGAGGTGCAGACAGTCGCAGCCGAACAAAACCCTTTTAACTTCTGTGTCCAGCCGAAAATATAACGAGCTTAACAGTTTAGACTTACTCTTTTTTTCTTTACTCAACTTTCAACGGGGTCATAATAATTCTAAATTTATTTATTTTTTGAGTCTGTTAATTTGAAAAGTGTTTATTTCAATTTTTTTCTTGAATATTGTTAAGAAAAATTCTTGCAAAGTTTTGCTTTATAAATTCTTATATATAAAATATAAACTTAATGAATTTTTTTTATATAATTTGAAAGATTAAATCATTTTCTATTAGTTCACATATTCATAAGGTATTAGTTTCAATATTGGTAAGAAAATATTAAGTAAGTCTTATTCTTTTTTTTTTTTTTTTTGTCTCAAATAGGTTTCTATTTTGAAAACTTTGTTGCAATTAGATCTTTTCCATTAGTAATATAGTAGGCATTCGCTTAAGTCCGCATTCATTTAAGTTCGCATATCATATAAATCTGCATTTGGAAAGGGAAAATTATCGAATCAATAATTTTGTGACTTTATTTTTAGAAAAAAATCACATAAAGTCATGTGACGATTATTTTCGATTCATTGAGTATGATTGTTGATTGACCATTTGTAAAATGCGACGAAGGGTAAAGAGCGCACCCTTAGCTTGATTTATTTAACTAATGATAAATAAGGGGAATATTTAAACTCACTCACATATTGATATCAAGGTTGATAACATTTTCTAATGAATTCAAGATAATTTGTGTTGGTCAACTTCAATTTCATCCAGACCAATTACTTACATTTTGTATTCTATTACATTTCGTTATACATAGAGAGAGTATATGAATAAAATAAAATAGCAAGTTCCTCCTATAACATATTGCATATATCTATCATATATATCATATATATCATATCTCTCATATTTCAAAATCTCTAAAAAATTTTAACACCCATGATATTCCACATTATAATTATATGACCTACCTGTAATATTTCCTATTGTAATGTGAATCCTAAAATTCCATAAGTCCACATCCCAATTTAGTCCGCATCAAACTTTCAATATCAAAATGCGAACTTAAGTGAATGTTTATTGTACACTGACAGAGTTAACTATGTGTCACGTGTCATTACATGATTTTTTTTTATAATTAAAAAATAAATTGTCACGTATCAAGCTGACATTGTGTCACGTGGTAGAAGCGGTTGATGTGGCAGTGAAAGTGCCACGATGTGAAATATCTCAATGTAGTTCCCTCTATTTATTATTTTGTCTCAATTTGGTCCTAATTTTTTTAAAACTAAATCAATTTCATCCCTATACCAAATTTAATTTTTATATAAATTTTACAATGTTATTTTTATTATAATTGATATTTTTAACCAAATTAAGTTTATTTAAATGTATATTTTGTATTGAAATTTATTTAAATTTTATTTTAAATATTTATATATCTATAATTTATAGATAAATGTTAAAGATGATTTGAAAATAAAAACTTTATAAATTCAAATATAAAATTTTAAAACAATTTTATAACAATTAAAATAAATATATTTATTTAAAATTTTACAATTCAATTTATAAAGTTGTTATTTTTAAACCAACTCTAACATTTATCTATAAATTATTGATATATAAATATTTGAAATAATATTTAAATAAAGTTCACTGTAAATAAAAATTTAATCTTGTTAGAGATATCATTGTGACATTTATATAAAGGTTAGATTTTGTCTCAATTTGAATAAAGATGAAATTGCATCAGTTTTAAAAAGTTATTACTAAATTGAGACAAAATAACAAATACAATGACTAAATTTAGAATTTTCACATTCAATAGTGACATGTGGCACTGCCACTGCCACATCTCATTGTCTCTGTCATGTGACACATTGTTAGTTTGACATGTGGCACTTTTTAAATTATAAAAAAAAAACTACGTGCTGACATGTGCCACATAGTTAACTTTGTTAGTGTACTACTAACGAAAAGGGCCTAATTGCAACGAATTTTCCAAAATAGGGACATGATTGAGACAAAAGAAAAAAAACACCTACTTAGATTTTCCCATAAAAATGGGGACCAATGAAATGATTTAACCAATTTAAAATGCAGGTTTAAGACAAATGTTAAAGTCATAATAATTCAGGATAACTAAGATCGTGGTCATTTATTGTTGACAGGTAATATGAGGTGTAAATATGCTCTTGTTTTTATTTTTGTTTGCAGTCATTTGAAAGTGATGGCGAAAGTAGATTTGAGGGATGACATTTCATTCCATCTTGCCTAAAACAAAGAAATATAAGGTGTGTTCTTTTGAGAAGAATGATTTGAGAGAGATAGAGAGAACATATTTAAGTGAATTTGAAGATGAACACTACAAAAAAATTACAATTTATCTACAGATTATTACATACGGATTTAAATTCATAAGTAAATCAGATATTACATACGGATTATTACTTCGAAGTTTATGTTATTTTTTTTAAGGGATTTGGAAGTGATAGAGGAGTGAATTTAAAAGTAAATTTTGTGAGAGTCGATAAAGGATTTGGCTGATGTGATTAATAAAAAATAAAATGTAATTGATGAAAAAGTTAAATTACCAAATTGTTCTCAATGTTAAAGTTATTTAAAATAAAAATTAGATAAGTTGTAATTAATTTTTTAATTTTTTATGATGAATAAAATTATTAATAATATATATTATTAAAAAATATTATAATATATTTTATTTGAAAAATAAATATTTTAATTTTCAATATTAAAGCCAAGATTTTGGAATCAGATACAAGAATATTAGAACCGGATAAAGGAACCAAGATAACTCATGATTTTAGAATCGTATACAAGAATATTGGAACCGAATAAATGAGATAAAGCTTTTGAAGTTGGAATCGGATCCAACTACAATGTATCTGGTTCCATTACTTCTTCAATAACACACTTGTCGTTCTACTTCGTCACTGTTACTATCTTTGTGAATGACCATTAACAATGGTGGAAAACTACAGAAGTGTTATGAAACATCAAACATCAAAGGAGAGTAGAGTGGTGGGGGACATCAAAGAAAAAGAACAATCATATGGTCTCACCATGAATATACAGACCTCGAGCATTAGGAGCAGTGTGGGTGTTGTATCTTGTAATATACTAAGTAGCAGGATACAAAATGGTTAAGTATCTTGTAAATCAGCGTTTTTCATTCCTTTGTATTCCTCGATAACGAATACAATAAATCCCTACAATCATCACTCTCCATCACCTTTTAACAGTAATTCATCTAAAAAACACGTCCTTAGACGTTTACAAAAATATATTTGTTTTACTATAACGTGCAACACTCTTTTTTATTACGTTGCTTTTACTTTTGTTTTAAAAACTCTTATTGAATTCTAGTTTAACATTTCTATCTAATTTTTACTTAATTGTTATCTAAATGCTATTTTAGAAATAAAAATATATATAACTTTTAAAATTATTATTAATGTAAAAAATAATACAAAATGTCAACAATTAGATATTTACGATAATGGGATGTATTCTTTATTTATTTCTATTATTATTATTTTTTTCAAATTTATTGAATAATATATTTTTTTTTAAATTACTCGTCCAAAAATCATTTCATATTACAATTATCATTAAGGACAATTTTGTAATTTTTCTTTGCTATCTATAAAACTTTTTCTTAATCTATATTACATTACTCACAAACTTCACAAACTTCACTCCTAAATTCACTCATTTTTATCTCTCAATCCCTTTAAAAGCAATATAAACTTTACCTTCAAATCCAGTCAAATTTATCTACTCACTCTTCTTCAAATCCAGTTAAATTCATCCACTCACTCTCCCTCAAATTCAGTTTTATAAAAGAACATCCCATGTATCTTCAAATGTAATATTTTTTTACTATCTATAAAAGCTTTTTTTAATCTACTACACCACTCAAATCAGTCACAAACTTTTAGAAACTTCACTTCTAAATTCATTCACTTTCACCTCTCAATCATTTAAAAAAAACACAAATTTTACCTTCAAATCAATTCATATTCATCTACTCACTCTCTTTCAAATCCATTTACATAAAAGAATACACCATGTATCTTCAATTGTTTGATGATTTTAGTAATTCTAAATCCTAGATCTTCAAATTATTGGTCACTTATAATTTAGTGTTTTTCTTTTTTCATTTTATGGGTGCATCAGAAGCTTTGTTGAGTTTTTTTCTTAACAATTAGAGTGTCTTCTCAAAATGGAATGTTCTATTTTTTGTGAAATGTTTTATAAGCTTAGTCTAATTTTTGTATGGTTTTCCTCTTATAAATAAAAATTAAAATTATTACTCAAACCAAGTCAAAGAACTAGAGTGCTATAATTGTTATAAACATTACAAAGTGTTCTTAAAAGTTCTAAAAAATAAGCAAAATTGTTACTACAAAAAATTATTTCATTAACAACTAATTTTAGTGATCAAAGGCTCTTAGTTACTATAGTAACTAGTTTAGATACCAATTTAAAAAATAAAAAATTATTGGTTACTAAAATAGTTACCATTATAAATAAAAAATATAATTGGTCGTTAAATTGTATATCCATTCATTTTTAAAGTTTGGTGTTCGAATAAGAACGAATTCCAATCTTGTATAAAAAATTAAATATTAAAAATATATTTAACTCTAAAAACTAACAAACAAGAGCTGAAGTTGAAATCTCTCTAATCTAACTACCACATGGAGTGTCATTATTACTCAAATAGTCAAAACTAAAGAGTTTTAGGGTATTTTCATAAGTGTCTTTCGGTTTGGACTAACTTTAATGTAAAATTGAAATTCTTCTATGTCCAAAATTTTGATATATTTTGGTCCTCAAATTTTAAAAGTGAATGAATATAATTATTTTATCTCAATTACGTTAAAAAAAAATTTACGTGTCAAACATGTTTTCCAATTGATATTAAAGTGAGAACGTGTCAAATGATGTAAACAACTCAAATAATATTATTTAACATGTAAAAAATATTTAATGTAATTACACTAATATAGTTCTCTTACCTCAATTACGTTTAATTTTATTTGCGTGTTAAATTTGTTTTTCAATTGACATTAAAATGAAAACATGTCAAACAGTGTCAACACCTCAAATAATATAGTTTAACATGAAAATATTTGATATAATTAGGTTAAAATTTATTTTTAAAATTTTGAGTTTGAAAAAAAACAAATTCTACTAAAAATATATTTAATCTAATCCTAAATACAAAGAATGATGTAAGTGAAAAAATTAAAATGTCTCTAATCTAACCACCGCACATGAAGTGTCATTATTACTCAAATAACCAAAACTAAACCGTTTAATGGTCTTGTCATAATGTCCTCCTGTTTGGACTACTGTACACATTTAATATTGGGAGGTGATATAAACTAAAGATGTTATATTTCTCTAATTAAGAGTCACAAATGTAGATTATTTCACGTTCCTGTGTATTCCATGCTCCTAGCTTGTCGTTATTCAAATTCACCAAACCAGCAACCCAAAGTCTACCTGTCATTAAGCAAAGAAAAAGTAAACAGAAAAAAAGCTTATAGATGATTTGATTAATATATAATAAAATAAATTTAGTTGTATTAATATATTTAGAAAATAATGTATAAAAAAGTTAAAATCATTTAACATAAAAAATAAATTTTAAAATTAATATGTTTTTATAAATAAGCTTTTATACTGAGATTTAAAATTAATTACTTCTATTTATTTATTATTTAATGATCATTTAAATTATTTATTTATAAATATAGTTATTAATAACATTATTTTCATTAAAAAAATCTAATAATCAAAACAGTATAAAATATAAATATAATACAATATTTAGAAAGATAATCAGCTATGTTTATAATTGATTATTTATATCAATATTACATATGAAATTTTGTAGTATTTTTTTTTCGTTATTTCAAATGGAAATTAATAATGTTTTTCTCTTCTATTTTCATATTTGTTCTTAATTTTCATTGTTTTTTTTCGCGTTTTCTCTTTTATTCTTTTTTCAAAATATTAACAAAGTCGCAATATGTTTTATATTGATTTCTTATTTTTAAAATGGTGAATTGATTACCTAAAGTTAGTCACCATGAAAGAAAAGGCATGGGGCAAGGGTGTCATGAGACATTGACATCTTCACCAACAAAATGTTTAAAGTTTCTTGTAGTGGTGGGGTTGGTTGGTTCAACCACTCCCTGGGTCCCACTCACCAACCCAATTAACCTAACACACTTCTCTCCCTCTCTCTATTTCTTTCAACTCACCTTCCACACAGCTACACACACAAAAATGGCACCGGAACCATCATCGGAGGTTCCCCCAAACTTCTGGGGCCACATGCCGGAAGAGGAATACTACACCTCCCAAGGCGTCCGCAACACCAAGTCCCAGTTCCAAACCCCCAATGGCAAAATCTTTACACAATCCTTCCTCCCTCTCCACCAACCCATCAAAGCCACCGTCTTTATGACCCACGGTTACGGCTCCGACACCGGTTGGCTCTTCCAGAAAATATGTATCAGCTTCGCAAACTGGGGTTACGCTGTCTTCGCCGCCGACCTCCTCGGCCACGGCCGCTCCGAAGGCCTCCGCTGCTACCTCGGCGACATGGAGACCGTCGCCGCCACGTCCCTCTCCTTCTTCCTGGACGTCCGCCGCAGCGAGTCTTACAAAACCCTCCCCGCATTCCTCTTCGGCGAGTCAATGGGGGGCTTAGCGACGATGCTAATGTACTTCCAATCAGATCCGGGGACGTGGACGGGCCTGATTTTCTCGGCGCCGCTTTTCGTTATCCCCGAGGATATGAAACCGAGCAAGGTGCATTTGTTCATGTACGGTCTGTTGTTCGGTTTGGCTGACACGTGGGCAGCGATGCCTGATAACAAGATGGTGGGAAAGGCGATTAGGGATCCTGAGAAGTTGAAGGTTATAGCTTCGAATCCTCGGAGGTACACGGGCCCACCTAGGGTGGGAACCATGCGGGAGCTTCTGAGGGTGACGCAGTATGTGCAAGATAATTTCTCCAAAGTGACGGCACCGTTTTTCACCGCTCACGGAACTGCTGACGGCGTTACGTGCCCTTCGTCGTCCAAGCTGCTTTACGAGAAGGCTTCCAGTGAGGATAAGACGTTGAAGCTTTATGATGGGATGTATCATTCCTTGATCCAGGGCGAGCCTGATGAGTCTGCCAACCTTGTGTTGGGGGACATGAGACAATGGATTGATGATAGGGTTCGAAGATATGGTTCCCAATAGATTAAGTAAATTACATGATTAATGGAATTGCTGTTGTTGTGGACAATGTGACATGTAAAAATGCGACAAATTTGGGAGAAGATTGCTGAACTGATGATCTTGGTGGAGAAAAATTGTTGACTTGATATATAAACTCAATCTTGTTATTTTAAAAATAATACTAACTTGCACATGTATAACTTCTATTCTAAATGAAATTTTCAAGAGTTATGATACAGTTAATTTTTTTCAAGAATACTTATAATAGAGTAATTTATAAAATTTTAGAAATAATAAATAAAATACATAATTATTTTAAGAATTTGACTCTGACTATTCAAATGCATAACCAATTAAAACTAAAACAGTAGATATACTATAAGATAGCAGAGATAAAAGTAATCAAAATAATATAACTATTTAAGCAAATAATTAAAGTACATATAATAAAGTTACTTAGCTATTTATTTGTTTAATAAATAAATTAAGACTTATAAAAGGAATCAGGGAGGTAATAAAAAGAAGTCGTATAACCTGATCTCATGCACAAGCCTACAAGTTGTTGCTTGTTTAAACTCTTGTCAGACACATTAGTATATATAAGTGGATTAAACAAAGCAATATGGGACAAAACTTTTTAAAATACTTTAAAATAAAGCCAAAAACAACCACGACCAAAAGAAAGAACAGCAATGAAATATTCCAATAATCAGTATTAACACACTGCAACGCAAGACGGAAGCGAAGGAAAAAAAAAGCAGGAAAAGCAAGCTTTCTATACGATGTTCCCTTGTATTTACATTTGTCGCAATATACAAAAGAATGACACAAGCAATAACTAATCTAAAATATATATTTCTTTGGAGGCATATACAAAAAGGGCGTCGAAATTAATTGGGATGTGTTCTGTACGAATAAGAATCCTCCGGAAAACAAAAAGACGAACCTGGTAAATCTATTGGAGTTTCAAGGTTGAGCAAAGGCTTTAGTCTTCTATGAACCTCATTACTCAGAAAATTGATTTCCTCAACAGTCATGAGAAAAGCAGATTTGCAAGTCTCCTCATCTTTGAACGACAAAGTCCATCTGCCATCTACCGAAGCTTTTGTTTTCTTTTTCCGAAAGTCTTTGAAGTGAACAGGATTTACAAAAGGTAAAGAGGAAGTCCGAATCTGCAAGTGTAACCACGTTGCATGATTGTCATCAATCCTGGGCTATACAAAAAGAGGACAACTTTGATAAGAAGGTTACTATATAATCAGGGTAAAAATAATCATAAATTTTCAAAATACATCAATGGTTTGGCTTTGTATCATCACCACCAGAATAAATCGAGAAAACTATGAAAAAAAAATATTTGACACAATATTTCAAGTTTAAAACACCAGTCAGTAATATAGGTAATTAAGTTAAAAAACAGTAATTCATCAATCAATTGAGAATCATTTATCCCAAGCTGAAAATAATTATCTAAGAATTTTTTTTATTCTATTTTTTCAAAATGACTTTGCATCATAATTGTCAGATTTAAAAGAAATGTTTCAAAACCAAATGAAATTAACTCAAGACAGATTCAAAGGAAAAAAAATATACATACATTGCACCCAGCCAAAGGGGCAACAGACCGAACCACTCCATGAGACTTCTTCAGTGGCAATTCTTCTGCAACAACAAGCCACCCAGAAATTCCTAAAGATATTGCTAGAAAGTACACATGAAGCTCTTTTCCCTTCTCGAAAGCTATCCTACAAGGCAGGGCATTGCCTGCAAATGGTAAATGAATAAGAGAATTTTATGAAAATAGAAAGGATCCCAGAAAGATTAGAGCTAACTGCTGTTTCATAATGATCTAAGCTAATTTAAACTACTCAAAACATAATTAACTTATTACAAGAGAGCTTTAAACATAAATTAAATTGTCTTCAAATTATCTTCCAATATTTGCTTGAGATTACTTTGTCATCATGAAATTTTGAACTCAATTCTTCCTCTTTTGCCAACAAAATTAGTTGATTGCAGACTAAAGATAATAGCCTGATGTTGCTCCATGGACCACAAAGGAATAACATGTGACAACCTAACAGAAGAAAACCTCCAAATACACATACAATCAAAAAGACCCACAAAGAAAAAAAAGTAACACTAAGGAAAACTGTAATTAGTGATAATTATTATTTAGAAGAGACCACCATTTTCTTCAAACTTCAAATAGGTGGAATTTAAATATTAGCTGCCTGCTGTCAGGTTTATTGCCAGAAATCAATAAATATGTGGTTTAAGTAACCCTTTTAATATGTGATAATGACATGAAGGCTCACAATATATTTTTCCACTTTAGTTTCAAAATCATCCCTTCAACCTAATACTTTGTAACACAATCAGTTCCTATATGCACTGAACCACTACAGCCTACAGACATGCCCATGTTCAGAAGTACAGAAGAGAGAAAATCCTTTCACACATGGCCAATGCCCATTTTAGACACTTCAAAAAAAGTCAGTATGACAATGTTAGTTTACTTTGATACAATAGAATTTATTAAGGAAGAAAATGAGATATAAAACAACATGATAAGGTATCCTCAAAAACTAAACAAAGAAAAGAAAAAGAGAAAATCAGAGTCTAAGCATGAAACACCAAACAATGCACACCAGTCACTCCAAGTCCCTCATGACTGTCTACACCAGCTTTCTCTCTTTGTTGTCACTTGTCTTTTCATTAATTGGTATAAAGTTGGTACTTGTTACTATTTGATTGATTAGACTATTAACTTTGGCAATGTACTTGGATTGGGTTCTCAGAAAATCCTTTGCAGCTGAGATTACAACTGAGATGTTTTTCTCCTCACTCTTTTTATTTCTACCCTCCCCTTTTTCCCTCCTTATTCTCTTCTTCCTTCTTTTTATTCTTCTGTTCATCCTAAAGCAAAGAATAAATCTCAAATTAAGTAAAACCATTGTAGAGAGTAGAAGAAACTGCAGTTCACATCACTGACCGAGGCTGACTTCAGTTCCTGCCTTTGGGCCTGACACGTCAATCCCAGAACCTTGGGCGCGACAGTTTGCAGGGAGATCACCAGGAGGGTAAATCAGTGGTTGCTCTGATAAAGTTCTGCCAAGAGTGAATATCTGAAGCTGGTGCAGTAGTACAAATACCTAAATGGGAAAATGACAACAAAAAGATCTTCATCATATAAAGCTACACATTAATACACAACCCAGGAAGAAACAGAATAGAGAACTCCAATTCACATTTTTATGCCACACTGCACTTTTAAAAAAAAAAAAAAAAGCCTGTCGGGGCAGGGAGCATAGAAAGAGGTACAGACCTTCACCAACTCATGCATTCTTTTACCAGCAGCAAAAGATGACCCCTCTGGAATATGACCTGCAGTGACAAGAATCAGAGGGATCACTCAAAAGGCTTCTCACTCTTCCCTCGTAGGAAAAATTAATTGAAACAGATACAAGCTTACCTCCTGAAGAAATCTTCCATGGTAGCAAAAGTATGCAATTTGGTTCTTTCCGAGGAGATGATGACTCCATTGCTACAGGTAGGAAAAAAAATTGTTCAAGAACATAAGTACAACTATCACAATCAAACAAGCAGAACAATGTGATATAAAAATTCACCTCTTTTGCACTTTCTCCATTCATCACAGAGAACAGAAATAAGTAAGTCGGACCAAATACCTCTAACCTCCTCTACAAGAGCAGAAGCATAACTCTTGTATGAAACCTGTATACAAAAGAATATTGATATAATTGCATTGGGAGATGAAAATGGTGCAGATGATACTAGTAGGACAGACAGACATTTTCATTTTCCATTACAATTGTTTCTACTAGATCATCTCTTTTGCACTCTCGATACATATTCTATTCATTAATTTCTACAAACAGCCTACTAATGTGACTATTCATGAACAAGGCATGATCTATCAAAAAGTACAATCTTCAGACAACACATTTATTATTTCTATAAATATTTATACTGATATCTTGTCTCCAATTACTCAGCTTTCTTAAAATATCTACTGGATTCCTACTGAAAACCATTGACTGAATTATGTAAATGGTTCAAATGATATCGGACCTTGATTGTACCAAGACATCTATATGGGAAATATAGAGGGCATAATGAGAGAAGGGTCCAAGAAGGGGAGGAGTTTGGGGAGGGGGGTAAGCACTAATTTTGAGGACTGATAATAGTACTCTTGACTTCCATATTTTTGTAAACACCACGTGATGACAAGAGAATGTATTCAGTTCTCAAGGGTGTTGCTAGAAAAGAAGCCCCATCCATTCTTACTTTCAGTAATTCAAGGTGATGGTTGTTGAATTCTGAAACACTGTAAGGAAGCAACTGACGCAAAAGCCATCCACCATCCCATAGTATCTCTGCAGATATATCAGAGCGACAACTGAGGCTCACTAATGCATTAATCACCTGAAAAAACAGAGGATTCATAATAAATCAAACATAACAAACTGCAAAGAAGCATTTGGTGAATAGTAGTTTTGGACAATGCTTGCAGCACCAAAACATGAATTTTTAAGTATTACTAAGAAGAAAATGGAAATGATGCCAATAACATTTCATCCTTTAAGGCCCAACAAGAAATAGTTTTAATGGCAAACGCATACATTTGGTATGAAGTCTTCTGAAATTTACACTAATATAAGAGGGCAATCCAGTACATGAGGCTACCAACTAGCGTGGTGCGGGAAGGTTAGATTCTTAGACACACATGACCTTACTCCACCAAGGAGAGACTATTTCCAGGATTTGAATTCAGGACCTTGAAGTCATAAGACGATATTTCCATTGTGCTAAAACTCTACCTCTGATAATTACTAATAAATGGTAAATTAAGTTCAATGAAAATTATCAAACTAAATTATTTCACAAAAAATATAAATGTATGCATGTATTTGCACACTAACAGATATACAATAACCACTTATCCTGAGTAAACAGTAAAAAATCTGGTAACTTCAGTTTTACATCGATAGTCTAAAAGTTTTTCACATTAAACTTTTACAGAATAATTTCGAAAAAAGTTAAAAATGTTTCATAAACTGCTTTGGTTTTGATCTATTGAGCACATATTCATAATACTATTATGAATTTAAGCAAAAAGGTTAGTGGAAAAATGTAATGTTAACTAAATTTAGAATAACAAATTGTTTGTGAAGAATAACTCAATACACTTTCCTCTACTTGTCTAAAATTAAGAAATACAGGAGAAGGAATATCTCTGCTCCTATGAGACAAGAAGGAAACTTTGGGAGGCAAGTATCCCAAGAACATGGACCTCCTTATCACACACAGAAGGAGGGAAATCGGCAGGCTCAATCTCACACCTCAACTTCTTGCGCATGAGCCCTCCAACACTTGGTACCCACTTTAAAGGAATAAGGAGAGTGTTGGTATATAAAGCCTTGAAAGAAATTGAACTAGCAGTGTGGAACTTTTGCTTTTCTTAAACACACAAAAACTACAACAATAATCAACTGACCTTGTTTTCCCACCATTGAGCCTAACAGTTAGGGTTCCATTATTTTAAATGAAAAGACAAACCTACTAACTGCAATGCAATCAAGGACTTTCACGAGGCACAGTGAAACTATAACAAAAAAATAACATATCAACATGACTCCACTATATACAACATTTACTTGAAATCTATGTATATGAGGACTTATTCCCGCATCAGAAGGCAGGAAAGATACTCCATACTGCTCCTGTAAAACATGGTAAACTTAAGAAAGTCAACCTTCAAGCAACATAGATTCCAAAATCTAAATAGATACTGGTTGTTAATATTAAATAAATCAACAATTGCTGTGAAAAGATGGAAGTTCAAACCTTGATCTTTTGATGATAGACATTGATATCAGTACCAATGCCATCCCTATTACTTTTAGATGAAAAAAGTTGTTCTTCGCCTGAACCCTCACCAACTAAAGCTTGCTGCACAAAACATGCAAAGCCAATTCACCAGAACTGAATTGATGGGCTTCAGGATTTTTCTCCTCTAGTAAGTTATCTCTATAAAAAGCCTAGCACATGTGACTTGTGTATGATCCAACTTCAAGGAAGTGCTTGAAATGTATACTGTTTTGTGTACATTTAGAGTAAATTTCTAGGTTCGATGTATAAAGAAAATATTGTTGTAACTAGAAAATAGTCTTCGCCTGAACCCTCACCAACTAAAGTTGCTGCACAAAATATGCAAAGCCAATTCACAATAACTGAATTGATGGGCTTCAGGATTTTTCTCCTCTAATAAGTTATCTCTATAAAAAGCCTAGCACATGTGACTTGTGTATGATCTAACTTCAAGGAAAGTGCTTAAAATGTATACTGTTTTGTGTACATTTAGAGTAAATTTCTAGGTTCAATGTCTAAAGAAAATATTGTTGTAATTAGAAAATGGTCTATTTATTATATTCATTGTATAAATATCAGGTTGGTGTTGTAGTTGAAATAAATGGTTTTACAAAAACCCACCCCCAAACTATGTACAAAAGCACACCATCAAATATTCATAAAATGAAAAAGATAAAAAATGGAAGAATACAGCTTACCAATAACAGTTTTTTATGTTGTTTTCGTTGTGGAAGAATTCCAAGCCCATCAAGCATTGATTCATCAAGTTCTACAGAACAATAAATACTACGTAAACAGAAAACAGTGCAACAGTAGGACACACAAAAATTCAATGAGACAACCTTTAGTTTGCAGCAGAATAGCAAGCACACTCAAAGAACCCAAAACTAGGACATCATTTCCTTTTGTTACATAAGCAAGCAAAACCTCCCTACATCAATCATAAAAGTCATTAGGAAAAACATGGAAAAGACTTCCTGTAAACGAAGTTTAACTCTCAAGTTAAAGTAGAACAAACACAAAAATATCAATTCAAGCCTACATAATCACCAAGTTACTACCTATTTCAGCATAGTTTTACTACTATTGTAAATATACCTTTCCTTTTTAGTTAAGTTATTGACAGCTATACTCTGTAACTATCTTACAGATATTCTTAGACAGTTACATTCTGTTAGTCTCTCCAGATCAGCTATACATAGCTGACTTCACTCTCTTGAACTGTGGCTTTTGATTCTCAAAAATAATACAGTTTCTCTTTATTCAAAAATGCTATCAGAGCAACATCATAACATTCTGATACTTTGGCTTTTGGTTTTCAATAATAAAATGATAAAACATAATTTTACTCCAATATTACCAAATAATTTACTGAAACATTTTTAATTCTGAGATAGAATCAGAAGGATGTACACAGTGTCATTTTCTTTTCTTATTCGGATAGCAAACAGCATTACATATTTCACTTGAATAACTTTTAGTCAGGGTAGTTTAAGCTGGCATGACATATTGATTGTTTCCAATTCTGGTGACAGACAGAAATACAAAAAGAAACTAATATATCTAACTTATTACATATAGTAAGAAAAAACACAAGTTATGTAACAAAAAATGGGGTTTTACCTTAAAGACAAATTTGAACTGGTACAATCATTTTGCACTAGAATACCATCTGAATGAAAACCTGAAGAACTAAAAGAATGTGGAATACTAAACATTGTGTCTTGTCTCCCACTTGGTGAGATTATCACTATCTAACCCTTGGCATTCAGATGTAAAATCATGATCAGATATAAAGCAATTGAAATTACCCTGAGAACTATTTGTAAAGGCCTTTGAGGGATAAAAGAGAGCAGCAGCAATGGTGTTTGCCAAATCTTTGATTTTGACAATCCTCAGGATGCAACAAAGTAAGTATAGAGAAGGGGCAGCACCGTGTTGCATGTCCTATAATAATGCATATCAAACAATGATAAAGATATGTTGCATAATAAGAATCAAAATCTCTCCGGAATTTTTGAAGACCCTTGAACAAAGACAAAACTAGATTAAAAAAAATGACAAGGCCATAAAGTGAAGTTCATACATTATTGGGCATGACCCTTAGGGAAGGAAGAAGTAATGGGAATGTCAAAATCATCATAATGCCATCAGTAATCAGTCTCCCAACATCAGGAATTCCAGCAGAAACAACATCACTGAAGTAGTACAGATTATCCTCAATTTCATCTATAGCAGCAATAATTGCAGACATTGAATCTGGGCCCGGATTTCTGTCTCGGATTCAGGAACCACAATTGCATTTTCAGGGTGCAAGAGAATCTTAATGTAAAGTTCAAACAAAAGAGAAAAGAAATTGCTTACAGTTGTGTATCAGAAAGCAGTTTATTTAAATCCATGCTCTGCTTCCTAAAGAATGAAACCAGGTTTGAGAAGTAATCTTTGTGAGGAGTGCTGGTTATATATCTATTGACAGAGTCATCTCCAACTGAAAATTGTACAACAAATGTATTAGAAGAAAATTATAATTTTTGTCAGCATAAAAGTTGAGTTAATGTTTTCGTGAAGGAAATGATACGGACAAAAAAATTGCAGAAGAGGGCTTATGTAAAACAATAAAATCTCACCATGGTAGACATTAAGAGTGACAGTTCGTACTGCAGTGCGAACCATGCTCTCCTCGTGAAAAGCAAAGCGTATGGCCTCTACATACAGTGGAAATGAAACTACTTCGTCCTAAACACAGAAGATAGAGTGAACACATTTGGATAGCCCAAAACTAAAAGCAGAATAACATCCTCCACTGCCAAAAGAACAACAAAAACTATACTCAAAAGGTAAATGAATAACTACACACAAATGATCAAAGTATGAATATGAGAAAAACATTAATGATCTCATAAGATTTAATCATTAATGAGAAAAACTTGGAATATACAACAGATTTTTACTGTATTTATGCCTCACTTCCTATCTTATCTTTCTACTAATCAAGAAATTTTAATGATTTCTGTTCAAAGTACAAAAACCAGTATTATTTATCCACCTTATAAAATCAACATTTGAGAGCAAACACCTAGGGAACCCCACTACTATATTTGCAATCCCAATGATAAGAACATCAGGCCCACTAACCAATGGTTTTACAGACAACCTTTTAAAACTACTTTGAGGGCTATAATTGAAAAACATTAGAATAAAGAGAACATCAAACTTACACCATGAGTCTTCACAAGCAGTGAAACTGTATTCTTGTTCAATTTTCCACTTATTGCCCTTCAATAACCAAAAGACATGTAACAGAAAACTGATAAGAAATATTATAGAAAGGAGATGGGAAATGAACAAAAGCAAATATATACTGCCACCACAAAACAGATTCTATGAATGCAATCATCAACCACCAATCACCAGTTCAATAAATAAAATAACTTAAAGGTCAAAACGAACCTTAAAAAGGATATGTAGTACGACAGCAGCTCTTCATTTCGAAAGTCAAACGGGTAAGTAATCAAGTAATTTATATATTCATTACTGAACATATAGTCTGCCAAAAAACACCCAAAGAAGTTGGTTAACCCGCAACATTTGTACACCTCACTGAGAAACTAACGAAAGTCTAAATTCAATTTGGTTTTCAACTAACATATAGCATGTTCACTTTTTAGGTTCTGGACCATAATGCTCACTGTTTGCAGCAACTGAAGTGGAACGCTCACAGTCCTGGTAAGTTTCAGAACACGTATAAATTCACCCATGACTTGCTTTTCCATGAAGAATCTGTCACAAGCTAGGACACATTGAACTTCCAGCAAAACAAATATTACACCAATAAAAAGCATGAGCACCGAAGAACCTCACTCGAAAAAACTCGGGTCATGTTGGTCACCATATGTTATCAACTCCGCAATTGATCTCAGTGCCTCAATTACAAAACCCTTCCACACATAGCACAATTAAGAAAATTGGGAAAACCATGAAGAACATATCAAGGAAAGTTGACAGCAGAGACTAGCTAATCACATTCTTACCTTATTAACCTCATTAATAATTTGTACCTTCGTCAATTGATCGGTTAAGTACCTTAATAGTGAAAACCAAGAAAACAGTAATCAATAATCAATGGTGATAACTTGGGCAAATTTGAACGAAATGAAGTGAGACAAGATAGAGTAGTGACCTGAGTTGGTCCAGGGAGAAACGATCCCTGGATCTCCAGAAGGAATTCCACATTATAGAAGAATTAGACCTCGAAATAAAGCTTAATTGAACTTGAATTTGAATTCATTGTGCATCGAAACTGAAACTGCAGGATCCTTCGGAGCATCTTCATAGGAAGTGAGTGAATGCGGTTTGTGTGTAGAGACTAGGGTTCTTCCAAGATCGTGAGTTACCAAACACTTGATTTTGGATTTTGGAAGTACTTGCAGTAAAAGAACACTTACTCAACGATACTGAAGAAGGGGACTATACCTTCCTTACCAAAGTTACCGTAGGTATTCATATCTCATAATATATACTTCTTTTCATTTTTGTTAAATTCTATTTTACATAGTAGAACTCCAAATATAATTAAAGAATAATACATATCAGGATTAATTATTTATTTAGTCTCTTAATTTATTGATTTAGTTTATTTTGATCCATTTATTATTTTCTTATTTAATTTAATTTTCTAATTTTTTAAAAAATGTAATGTAATCAAGTTAACATTAACATGTCTATTCATATTACGTGTTAGTTTTTAAAATTTCTATATTTTATGTGTTACGTTATAATTGTCTTACATATAATTCGTGAAACTTTTAATTTTATTGTTTTTAATTAAAAAAATTGTCATGAGACAAGTTATGATTGTGTCATATGTTAAGATAATGGAGATGATTTTCAATTTAGTAATTTTTATCATCATTTAATTTTATTCTTTTCAATTTTTAATTTGAAACCAAATTAATAATTAAGCTTAATTACAATTTATATATCTACATTAAAATAAATTTTGAATTTATATATCAAATCACTACACCTAATTATTTAAATTATTTCGGATGCTGAAATAAATTTTAAAATAAGTATTCCAAAATATATTTTTAATCTATAAATAACTTTCAAAATACCTATTATGGAAACATTTTTTATATTTCGGAATGTATTTCCCAATCAAGAATATATTCCAAGTCTGAAAATACCTTTCATAACATCTTATACAGAATACAAAAATCTTATACCAAATTGGTATTTGGAAGTATATTTTCAAATCCAAAGAACATCCATTCTGAAAGTATTTTTCCAATTTTTTCTTTCATGTGCAACTCAAGAGTCCTACTCTTATTCTTGACCCAACACATGCAATGGATAAAACGTGGTAATAGGAAAAAAGTATGTTACAGAATGGTTAATTCGGGATGCGCGCACCCACTTTCAATGTCTTCTGCGCTTAGAATCATGGTGCATGGGGAGACACAATGTTGAGTAGGGCACAGTGCATGGGAAGGTGTTGTGTTTTGGAGAACAGTGAAGAAACAGAGGGTAGAGGGAGGAAGCTGCGACATAAATGGGGATTTAAAGTAGCAGCTCACTATGAGATGAAGAAAAATTGAGGTTCTTGAACTGGGCCATTTAAAGTAGTCCAAATCTCACAAAATAGACAGGCTTTTGTTTTCTGCACCTCTTTACTACTATCTGTACTCTCATAATTTTTAAAATGATTAATGATTTTTCAATGGTGTCGGTGAGCTTCCTGGAACAGTGAGTGTGTGCGGGTAAAATATAAACTCTAGAAAAACACGTAAAATGAATAGTTATTCGAACTCAAAATAAGAGCTTTCAAAACAAAGCAGAAGTTATTTGAAAGCTTTTTTAGTTTTAAAACCACTTTTAAAACTAACGAAATGTTTGTTGGAAAAAGAAATTTAATCTTTCGAAAATCTGAATGCTGGAAAGCATGTTTTTCGTGCTTGATTTACTTCTCAAGAGATAATATTTTCAAGAAACATATACACTAAGACTTATTTTTAACTAAATTTTTCAAAAACCAATGTTACGAAATAAATAGGTGGTAACTTTCTTGAATAAAATTAAATTTTACTGAAAAATATATCTTGATAATAAACTAAAAACAATTTACAAAAATAATGTACTACTTATCAGCGTTAAGGATTTTTTTTTTTTCAATGATTGATTTTATAAGAGGAAGTAGATGAATTCGAATAGACTTAAAAGATGAAGTATTTTTTTTTTCCTTTTAACAGAGTTGAAAACTATGATAAAGTAAATTTAGAATGAAACATATGAAAATTTGTGAAGAATTTTATTGATCTGACAAATTAAAAAATAATTAATTAAAATATAAAATTATTATTTTTCGTTATAATAAAAAATAATATATTATTAATATTATATTATTATTATATACTTTTGTTATTTATTATATTATTATTATATGTTATTTTTTATCATTATATATATATATATATATATTCATTTATTATATATATAAATATATATATTATTATATTATAATATTAAGCATATATAAACCATAGAATTGATTCCAAAAAACAAGGAATCGATTATTAGTATGTTTAGTTTGACGTTATAATTGATTTTCAATATATATATATATATATATATATATATATATATATATATATATATATATATATTATTGTAATATTATACATATATAAACCATAGAATTATTCCAAGAAACAAGAAATCGATCCCCTATTATTAGTGTGTTTGGTCTAGTATCAGATTAATGTATAATTGATTTTTTTTTTAAACTATATATGTTTGATTTCAAATTCAGTTTTAAATTAAAAAATTAATGTGAATGCAAAACAAATAATATTAATTTCTATGTCGAATAAAGTGCTTCGGCCAAATAAACATACACTTTATATCTATAATAATATATAAAGAGGATATCTTTTTGTATTCACATTTCGATATTCTAATTTTATCCATAATTATTATTTTAAACCCTAATTATTTTATCAATAGTTTACTTCTAACCGTTAGCCTAAAAACCTCTTTTGTCTCTTTTGTCTTCAACAGTTGTTTTAAAAATTTCTCTTATGTACATATTTTATTTTTTTAATTTTACATTTAACAACTATTTTAAAAATTCATTATATATTATTTGATGAACTGAATCGAACAGAACCAAATCGAATTGAACTGAATTGAACCGAACCGAACCGCATTGAACCAAACCAAACCAAACCAAACCAAATTGAACTAAACTGAACCGGACCAGACCGAACCGAACTGGACCGGACCGAACCGAGCCACACTAAACCAAATTGAACCACACTGAACTGAATCAAACCTAACTACTTTGAACCGAACCGAACCGCAATGAACCGGACCAAACTGAACCGAATTGAACTGAAATTAAATACTCTTTATTTTTGTTGAATTTTAAAACACCTTCATTAAAAGAGGAGAAAATTTAAGGACAAATTTTACACTTTTATAAATAATTAATATAAAGCAAAAGGAGAGTTGTTTTGTAATATGCGTAAAAAATATAACACCCAAAAGCTTTTTCAGCATCAACACCACAATCGTTAGGTCCCTCTTCAGAAATTGAAACATAATGTTTTTCCCCAAATTAAATATAGCAAGTGTATAAACAATAACATAAACAAATTGTATACTTTCAATAAAAACAACATTCAAAGGACAAGCTTAAATTGGTTTATATTACCTTTCACGTAAATAATTGTTTTGTCAAAGTGGAGAACATAGAGTTCCGAAATTGGTAAAAACCTAAATATTTAAGAAAAATATTATAAAACGATGAAAAAAAATTGAAATGGGAGTAGTGAAGCATTGAGTACAAAAAAATGAGAAAAATGCAAAAGACATATAAAAGAAAGATAAAATATCAGTTATAATTAAGGTTCAAAAAAAGAGATATCCGTTGGGTGTGAGGTGTTAGAATTGCACGGAATGTGGTAAGGTGGGATGACAAGAGCAAGGCAGCATGACCTTATATAATAGTGACGGGATGAGAAGTTCACGATTATTGTGTCAATGGTGATGACTGAATTAAAAAATGGAGTGTGCGCGGTGTTTAGGATAAGAGGTCATTGAAGAAAAATGAGAAAATAAAATATATAATTCAATTAGTGAGCAGTTAACCGATAGAAGTTCATTTTTAAAAAAATAAACGATAAAACAATACTGCTTAATTTTTATTAATTTCTTTTTACTTTAATATTTATTTTTTGTTATAAATAGCTTAGTTTTTTTTTTTTGTACTTTAATATAATACAAATAATCATAGCTAAGTTTAGTTAGATTAATTTTTTTCATCTATAACAATATATAAAGAGGATACCCTCTTTTGTGTCCATATTTCGTTATTCTAATTTTATCCTTAATTATTATTTTAAAAACTAATTATTTTATCAATAGTTTACTTTGAATCGTTATCCTAAAAACCTCTTATGTCTTCAACAGTTATTTTAAAAACTTCTCTTATGTACATATCTTATTTTTTTAATTTTACATCTAACAACTATTTTAAAAATTCATTATATATTCTTTATTAAATTAAATTGAACAGAACCAAATCATATTGAACTTAACCAAACTGAACCGAACCATACCAAACCGGACCAGACCTGACCGAACTAGACCTGACCGATCCAAACTGCACTAAACTAAACCGAACCAAACCACACTAAACCGAACCGGACCAGACCAAACTGAACAGAACCGCACTGAACCAAATCAAATCGGACCAGACCAAACCGAACCAAACCACACTAAACCGAACCAAATCACACGAACCGAACCACACTAAACCAAACCTAACCACATTGAACTGAACCGAACCGGATCGAACCGAACTAAAACTAATTGAACTGAACCAAATTGAACTGAACATAAATACTCTTTACTTTTGCTGAATTTTAAAACACCTTCAAAAAAAGAGGGAAAAATTTAAGGAAAAATTTTACACTTTCATAATTAATTAATATAAAAGCAAAATGAGAGTCGTTTTGTAATGTGAGTAAGAAATGTCACATCCAAAAGTTTTGTCAACACCAATACCACAATCATGAGGTCCCTCTTAAACGATTGAAACATAATGTTTTTCCCCAAATTAAATATAGCAAGTGTATAAATAATAACATAAACTTAAAATGTTTGTATTCACCTTTCACGTAAATAACTATTTTTGTCAAAGTGGATAACATAGAGTTCCAAAATTGGTAAAAGCTTAAATATTTAAGAAAAATTTCATAAGATGATGAAAAGAATTAATTTTTTTTTACTTTAATATTTAATTTTTATTATAAACAATTTGGTTTTTTTTGTTACTTTAATATAATATAGATAATCATAGTTAAATTTAGTTAGATTAATTTTTTTCATCTATAACAATACATAGAGAGAATACCCTCTTTTGTGTCCATATTTCGTTATTCTAATTTTACCCTTAATTATTATTTAAAAACTAATTATTTTATAAATATTTTACTTTTAACTGTTAGCCTAAAAACCTCTTTTGTCTTCAACAGTCAGTTGTTTTAAAAACTTCTCTTATGTACATATTTTATTTTTCTAATTTTACATTTAACAACTATTTTAAAAATTCATCATATATTCTTTATTGTACTGAACTGAACCGAACCAAATTGAACTGAATTGAACCAGACCAGACTGAACCGAACTGAACAACATTGAACCAAACCGAACCGGACCAGACTAGACCAAACCGAATCGAACCAAACCGAACCGCATTGAACCGAACCAAACTGAACCAAACCGAACCGCCCTGAACTGAACCGAACCGAACCGAACCGAACTGAACTTAAATACTCTTTAGTTTTGCTGAATTTTAAAAGATTTTTTCAAAAAAGGATGAGGAAATTTAAGGAAAAATTGTACACTTTCATAATTAATTAGTATAGAGCAAAAGGAGAGTGATGAGTGCGTATTTTTGCCCTCAGTCAGTGTTTAATTCTGGGTATTTAATTGAATTTGTGTGTTTAAAGATTGATTTAATTGGAATTTCCTATAATTGGGTTTATTGAGCATGAGGTACAAAAG
>Ga0214542_1002835_pt1 | contig 35696 bp, 17 predicted proteins | sample CNSS1metaG_FD_160096 | JGI IMG/M metagenome (GOLD analysis project Ga0214542, IMG submission 160096) | Root nodule microbial communities from cowpea collected in UCLA plant growth center, Los Angeles, California, USA - CNSS1 | ecosystem: Host-associated > Plants > Roots > Nodule | place: USA...
TTATTTGTCTAATAAGAGGCCTATATATATATATATATATATATTATGAGTAATAACAAGCACAATGTCTTATTAGGTTTCCTTATAACAGTTTGACATTCAAACCTGGAAGGATCCATGCTGTGAAGGTAGGGTTGAAGATCTACATTGCATGTTGAAGCTAACTCATATTGCCATAACCATTGGCCTAATACCGCGTTTTTTTAGGTGAATGTACTATTCATAAAAAATGGAAAGAGATGATTAGGAAGTAAGTAGTATGCTTTTTTGAAGGTGATACAAGGTGATGAGAGGAGATGATTATGGGAATTCATTGAAAATTCAATCTCACAATTCATAGTGAGATTAGAGGGTGACTAAGATGGATTTAACAAATTACCCTTCATTATTTAATTTTTGTTGCAGGTGATTTAGCTGCTGTTAAAATCAGTACACGTGGTTTCAGTTCACTTTTTTAATTTTGTGGTTATAATAAAAATTTATTACTTCTAAAATTATTATTAAAAAGAAAAAAAAAAGTTTCCATGTAAATAAATTATTCTCCACCTTATATATTAAATTTATTTTCATACAAAATATATTGTATTATTCATCTTTTTATAAATAATTTTTTATATTTTCAATCATTCAATAAAAATTTATAAAATAATTTTAAACTATTTATATATAATTTTATATTACCTATAATAATAAAGACATTTTGGTAATCTAACTTTTTTTCTATTAAATTTTTTTTAAATATATTACATCAGTCAATTCAATCACAAATTTTTACGAACTTCATTTTGTAATCCACTCTAAAATTACCTCTGAATATCACCTTCTAATTCTTGTGATCTCTTCCTCTCTCTCTTTCTCTAATCCTTCCTCTTAAAAGAATACAATCTAAATTTTAAGCAAAACCCAAACTCAACTTTCTCCTTCATCACATTTACTATCAATCCCAACATAATAATACAATGTACACTACAAGAAAAATCTTAATAATTAAATTTACTAATCAAAATTAATTAGTCACTGTAGTGACTAATTTAAATATTAATTTATAAATTAAAATTTTTGATAATTAAATTAATTTTAAAAAATTATGATTAATTTCTAAATTAGTAATTAAAATAATTTTTATTATCGATCGATCATTATTTAAATTTTTTTTAGTAGTATAATGTGTATGACGACATTCCAGTCACACAGCATCACCTGAGTAGAAAGCTTTATTTCTGCCTTATCTACCAATTTTAAAAAGAACATCTATTGATATTGCGTTGCCACTTACCAACCGCTGCATAAATTAGGACTGTTTTGACTGTACATTAATTTATTTTTTCTTTGAACAATTTACCTAAAGCTAAATCTTTTTAAGGGTAATGGTAATGGCATATATAATATCAAACTCTAAAGATAAATGATTGCGATGATTACTCAAACTAGAAAAAGAGGAAGTCATAGATATTTAATGATAGATACTGTTACATCAGATTGGAAGGTCTGATACCTGATACTAAATATGCAGAAGAGTTTGGAAGCAATAATGACATTTAGTGTCTTTACTGTCCAAACGTCTGTCACCCAGTAACTCCAATGGCAGTTCTGCTATTCAGATTCCAAGGTTAGATTGTATATGCAGTCAAACAATCTCGTAGTAGAATTGTCTTAGGAACAGGAACTAGAGTTCTATTATTGCCAAGTAGGGTTTTCTTTTTAACACTCACGAAGAGCAACAGAATATGAATGAATTAAGAAAAATGAAATTTTTGAATATCAAATTTATTACGGCTAAACTCATCACCAGTGAAAGAATGAAAATAAATTCCAACAACTAATTTTTTGTCAATGAATCAAAGCAAAAGTTTTCAACTATGAGCGCACAGGAATTTCCTTTCCTAAGAATTTGTGAAGAATTAAAAGTCAAGTTACTATTTTCTCCGTCTAGTCTGTGTCTGTAAGGAACAATATCTTCATTACCAGAGGTAGTTAGGTACCCTTAACGTTTATTTCAGCTAAACTCATCACCTATCAAAAAGAAGGAAACATTTCCATCAAATAAATTTTTGTTTATTAATCCTCCTCCCATGTGGTTAGGCATAGCAATTTACATTACAGCCACACTTTCTAACACAAGTTCATTGTTGTAGTTTTTACTAGAAATACAGATTTAGACTAAAATTTTAATATTTCATGATAACTAAAAGTATTAGTCAATATCAACATAATTCATGTCACTCCATTTTAAATTAGGATATTTTGATACAATACTTAATCGATACAAATACTATTTCAAATAATTTCGTATTTTTCTTTTTATGCGAGTAATAACATACTCTTACCTATAGAAAAAAAAATATCGTTGAAAAAATAGTTTAAAAAATTAAAATAACTATTATTTGTCGACTAATTTTTTCATTAAGAACTATGTTATTCATGATTTTTCATTATCAATGAAAATACATAGGAGTAAGAAGTAAGGTCAATTATTGTTGGGTTCACTAAATAAAATTCAATTTTTTTCTAAAATAAGTTTGTCATAAAAGACTATGTAATCATGTAATCGTGATTCTTTATTGTGGATAAAGATATACGTAGGAGTGATGATTAATCCTTGTCGGACCCAAAAAACTAAAAAAAATATTTTTGTTTCTTTGCACATTCTTTTATTATTATTTTTGGGAAAAAGAAGTATTTTGAAAAACCACATCTTTTTGTTTCCGTCTTATCTTAGGACGAACGTTGTGAGATGCTAATACATTTTCTACACTTAATTAACTATTGGATTCAAAATCTGGTTTTTTGCATACCTTGTCTTATATCATTTTTGTTTTTTCGTAGTTTTCCAGAATAAACTATAGTGGTGATCCAAACTATGATTTTTTTTTTCAAGTTTTATTTTTTGTCTGTCATTTCGTCGCGATTTCGATTATGACAGATGATAACTCCACTAGAAATATTAGGGAGTCATGCCATTTAATTAGATATGCAAAATTGTTGTGCTTTTTCTTTATCCTTTTTCTTTCCCTTTTTTATTTGGCTATATGTCGGTTCTTGTTTATTTTATTATATTTGGAACTATTGTATCTATTATTCTTGTCTTCTTTTTCTTATTATTGGAATAATTGTAGTGCTGAATATTAAACCCTAGGTAGGAGACATTTTATATTTGCTTGGAAATATTTTAGTTGTGTTTGCAGGTGAAGGTTTGAGTATGGATTGCATTCTCCCTTCACACATACATATCATGGGTGGGACCTTATACTCAGGTCCGAACGAAATATCAAACTTAAAAGATAAAGGATTACAGTAAGTTAGACTAGCAACATATAAGATTACATAGATATTTAGGGTGTGTTGTATATTTTAGAAGATGGATTTGGAGGAGAGTGAGTTGTGGTGAATTAGAGAATTAGAGGATGAATTGTGTGTTTTTGTTTTAAAGGATTTGAGGGTAAAAGTGAGTGAATTTAGAAGCAAAATTTATGAAGATTTTTGAGTGATTTGAATAATATAATAGATAAATAAAATAAAATTTTAATAGATTAATTGTAAGATTATAGTTTTGTCCCTATAATTAAAATAATAATAATATATTATTATTATTATTATTATTATTATTATTATTATTATTATAAATTATTACAATTTTAAAAGAAAATTTTTTGTGTAAACTTTTATATGAAAAATAAAATAAAATAAATAAAATAATGTTAAAAATATAGGTTAAGTTCTTCCTCTCCCTCCAAAACCCTTCAAAATGGTATCTGTAACATCCCTGGCTACCCCTCCTCGGGCCCCAGAGGCTGTCAGGTTACTACAGCCCAATGCACCCCAACCCCTCACCCTTCTCCGTCCATTCATACTGGGTGGGTTGTTGCCAGTGGGAATCGAACCCCCAACCTGACCTTTAACACCTCTGGCTCACCAGAAGATGCTACCAGTTGTGAACTGGTAGCATCTGCTGGTGTGCCAGAGGTGTTAAAGGTCAGGTTGGGGGTTCGATTCCCACTGGCAGCGCAACTGGTAGCATCTGCTGGTGAGCCAGAGGTGTTAAAGGTCAGGTTGGGGGTTCACTTTCCGTTAAGTTTTCGTACCCAAATTTGTAATATGCATCAATGTAGTACTTTCCGTTAAGTTTTCGCAAACACCGTTAAGTACCTTGTCACGTGTCAGCTTCTGGTTTTTTTAATTTTTTTAAATTTAAAAAAAAATTGAATTTTTTTTTAAAATTGTCACGTGTCAAATGCTTGATGTAACACGTGACAAGGTATTGTCACGTGACAAGGTACCTCCCAAGTGATTTCAACTTAGTCTCTATATATGTCTATTTGTTTCAATTTAGTATCCATATATGTTTATTTGTTTCAATTTAGTACCGGCTCTATTTGTTTCAATTTTGTCCGAATATTTTTTTACAAAATTGAGAAATATTGTGTCTTCCTTAAGATCAAATTTATTATTTATATAAATGTTATATTTATATTTGTTATTAAAAATGATTTATAAAATTAAGTTAAAATTTATATTAAAATTAATAGTAAAAGGAATTCCCAGCTCCAACTTTTTACTTTTAAATTAAAGAATAAACAAAATAGTGGAACACTTAGATAAATAAGATGGTAAAGATAAATAGTTTACTTTTATTTACCAATAAAAATGCATTTTGACTGAACAAGGCCATACCAAATTAATAATAGTTCCAGAAAAAGGACTTCTAATATTCATCACACTTTACCGTGTACAGTATAACAGTGTACGGCCAAACATCATGCTTGCAGTAGATTAGCATGGTTGGTTCTCGAAACGGAAATGAAAATTTTGAAGTCAAAAGTTAATCCAACTAACATATTTATGTTTTTTCACTATTTTACAATTTGTTTATGTGTAAAATATTTTTAATAAAAATTAATTTTTATATTTTTAGAAGAAAGAAAAAATAAATAATAGTGAGGGATGTAATAAAAGAAAAGAGTGGTGTTAAAATATCAATAATATATATTTAAATATATTTTCATATTTCAAAAATGTATATGATTTGATTTAAAATGGGATTTTAAATTTGTTTTTCAACTTTCATCTCTAAATCTTTTTAAAATCTCACGTTGACCGGTTAGCGTGAGATAAAACCAATTTATCATTTAACAGTATTTCAAGAAGGTTTCACAACAGTTTATAAAAGATAGTCAAAAGTTTATTCTTTTTATTGAGCTTTGTTTTGATAAATCTCTCAAAAAATTTGGGTGAGTACGTGGTTCAATTTTAACCAAAAGGTTTTATTAGACTTCCAACGTTATGATGATTATATGTATAGGGTGCTTAGTTTATTCTGTAAATATGATTGAGTATCTAATTCAGAAGCAGAGAAAAAAACTTCAAGAAAAATTAAAAGAAACGTGATAAAAGAAAGAATAAAGAAGAACATTTCATGAAAGATTTTGAGGGAGAATCACAAGCCCGTGGCTGAAAGAAGTAAAGAAGCTCTTAATTTTTGTATTTTGCTTTCCAAATATTTCTAAGCACTTGTGTTTTTCTATTCAAAACTATATCATGCTCCTTATAAAAGAAATTCAACCCATCTTGTAAAATCCCTTTAAAAGATTAAATATAAATTCTCCTTGTGAATTCACTTTGAAAATCTTATGAGTTCTCTACTCTTATCGTAGTTCTTATCTTCATAATCTTTTCTCAATTTGTGAATCTTTACTCTTATCTTTTGGTTAGTCGTCATCCATTTTCTAATTTATTTTTCAAAATGTTCTTTTTTTCATGTTTTTTTGTGTTTTGTGACTAAGGATTTTGAATCACCATGGACATGTTTCTACAAGTTTTCCTTCTGCGATGAAGATCCTTCCAACCTCCTATAGTTCACATCATTGTCATGCTTCGTAGATGAACTAAAGAAGGTCAAGTAACGTTGTGAAGTAATGGACTCGCAAGAAAGATTGAAGAACTGTGTCTAAAGAGCTTCAGTGAATAAACAACTTTGCCTGATGAGCTTCGACAAACCAGAGAACTTCATTTAATGATTTTCAACAAATCGAATATCAACTAGAAAATAAAAAACTAGTTTATAATATATAAATAATACAAATTTTATTTTATACATCAATTTTGTGAGATTAATTAAACTTTTAGTCTAATCCTTCTTAAAAAAAGAACTTTATCTGATCATCTTAATATTACGAAAACTAAAGAAAAAACAAACTACTTGTAAAAAAAAAATATTATAACTTTTTATGGGTTTTTCTTTAATCTAATTTTTTTAGTATAAAATCTGAAACCAATATCCAAATTACTGAAATAATATATAATGTAAAAAAATCATCGTATTAATTTACATACAATATATTATAATACATATACTGACCATAATAATATATTAATGTATATACCTGTATAATAATAATTTTAAATGTCATATACTATCCATCAAATACAAACTGTGTTAACAAAAATATATTTTTTTCTATTGCAAGATTAAAAATCATATCTAAAGGGTGAAACAATAGAGAGATGAACTTAGAATTAGAGATTACATACATCTCCTTAAAACTGAAGGGAACTAAATCTATAGCACAAGGAATGCTCAAGAATACAGCATCAGAACATGAGAAAACAAAAATATAATTATCTGTTTCATGATAGCAGAAAGCATAACGTGGGTGAGACACATACTGACACCCAACCTGACATGAAACTGAAAACCCATCCAAACAGAAGAAGCTACGAATCACACATATTTTAAAAGAAATCGTCATATGAGACCTTCTAAACGGAAGTGGGTTCTTTAAACAGCTCTTCGATACTGTCAGACCTTGCTGTTCTAAATGCTTCCACAGCCACCATAATGTCATCATCTTGTAAGTTTGATACCCAACTTTCCATTACCTTTTTTCTTTGGCCACTAGCTCCCATGAAACTATTATCACTCTTATATGAAAGTGAACTTTCTTTATTCGTGATTTGTGGAGTATTAGAAACTGCAGGAAACCTGGGAAAGCTCAAAGTGGATACAGATGACCGAAAATCATGATTTGGGGCAAGCACCAGGGCATACATGTTATACACTGTATTGGGTTCGGTTGACACTGAATGTGATGAAAGACAAGGTTGGATTGGAATTTTGCTTAAAATTAGCCCAGAGGAACGCGAGGATCCCGATCCAACTTGCACCATAGATCCTCTGGCTTCAGCTTCAAGTCGAGCACTTTCCCATTGAGCCATGTGGTAGATGTTGATGGTGTCTTTGGACTGGTCATGGCCATCACCGCAGGCTTCAAACGTGTTGGGTTTTATTGTTTTGTGGGAAATGGGATCTAAGCCCATTGTGATGAGTCTTTTCTTGATGTTGGTATTCCAATAGTTCTTTATCTCATTGTCTGTTCTTTGGGGCAGGTGAGCTGCTATGATTGACCATCTGTGTGTGCAATACAGAAACATGTTTAGCTTATGAGAAATATATGATTAACCATTTGATTTTTCCAATACTAAAGAACCAAAACCAAAAGAAACAAAAGGTCACTTGTTTCCAAGGAGAGCATGAAGTTGAATAATGGTGCGGTCTTCCTCGGCGCTGAAGTTTCCTCGTTTGATGTCAGGTTTGAGATAGTTAATCCACCTCAATCTGCAACTCTTTCCACATCTTTGAAGACCTACATATAAATCATACATGTATGTAACACATAAAATTGGGATTAGAACTTTGATTCCCCGATATCAAGAACATGCACACTCATTGTTTGAGAAAAAAAGGGTACACAGAAGTGGTATTATTACCCGCTTTGGCAGGCACTGAACGCCATTTTCCATGACCATGGTTCCGAACGTAGTCGAGGAGCTTGTTGTCTTCTTCTGGAGTCCATGGTCCTTTCTTCAACCCTACATTCTCACAGCATCGCATCCTTCCCAGTGTTAATGGAAAACTGTTGTAAGGTAATCCGAATCAGTCCTTTTTTATTGTTACGCGGTGCAGGCCAAGAGTTAACATATATATACATAGAAGAATATATTGAAAGGGTGCAACAGTAGGTGATTGTTACTGTAATAAGTATAAATAGTGTACCTTATATGATAACCTTTAGCTTAAATATTTATCTGTCATCTTTAAGAAGATGGGTTCATGAGGATCAAAGTGGTAATAGGTCCCTTTCCTTTTCAGCTGTTGATTTTCTTATTTCAAAGTCTTCATACATATACTATTTACCTGTTTATCATGTTTTCTTACTTTCTGCTATCCTCCATCGGTATTTGCTCGTTTATTTTTAGGAATACCAATGTTACAGATAACAAATCTATCAGCTATTTTTTTGTTGAATTAAATTAAGGAAAATGATATTTTTACTATTAAATTTTGACAATTTTTAACAACTTTTTTTTAAAACATGTGTCATATTTTAAATGATTTTAAAATATTAAAAATAAAAAATACTGAACTATTTAAAAAATATCAAAAATGTTAAAATTTAATAGTAAAAAATATTTTCCTTAAATTAAATCGGCCATTGTGTCGTGACGCAGTGCAACCCAAAAGTTATCATATATAGAAAGATATATTAAAGGGTACAGTTTTAAGTGATTATTACTATAATAAGTACAAACACTGTACCCTATACGGAAACCTGTAGCTTAAATATATTTATCTGTCATCTTTAAGAAGATGGGGTCAGGATCAAAGTGCCACTTCCCTTTCTGCTCGTTTTTCTTATTTCAAAGTGTTTACTTGGTTATCATGTTTTCTTATTTTCTGTTGTTATCGAATAAGTGTGAGTGAAAGTCAAATGCTAGCTACGTAAAAATAAAGGTTGATATCATCTTTAACATTTTGTGTTAAAAATAGTATCAAATTCTTTATATATATAAAAATTATATCATATATGTAAAACTATAATCTCTCAAATAACACTATGACTATAATCGTACATGTGACACACTCGTGAAATATACCATATGAAAATTTTACGAAATACGAGTAGAAGGTAGAGAAGTACTTCTCCAAATGACTATTGCACTATACGCGTGCTTCTCACCTGTGTCCCCCAACATTACATCCGTTCAAAACTATCATTGTTACTTAGCTTTACCCTAATGAGAATCAAAATATATATATATATATATATATATATATATATATATATATATATATATATGAGATTGTTGCATGAATTATATTAGAATGAAGTGTGGTGGATGAATATATAGGGCTTGCCTCCTATGAATCTTGTAAGGTATGTGAGTGTGATTTTAGAATATACCCACCTGACACGTATACAATAAAAATATGTTTTTAGTAGGTAGGTAGCATTTAACTAACTTCTTAGCCACAAGGCAGCATTTATTATTTTAAAAGCATCGTCCTCATTATCTTAGAAATACGCAAACAATAATATACTGGCGAGAATAAAACAAGGCTTTTTTTTGTTTTTTCACGAATTAATATATATAATTTGTGGGTAGATTACCAATTTAACTTTCTCCCGGCAACACTTCCGAGCTCTAGGCAAAAGGGAAAGCAAGATGGTTATATAAAACTAGCGTAAACATGTTGTCGCGCTTGTGTGTATGAATTTTTTAAATATACATGATATTATATTAGTAGGTGATAATATTGTAATGTTATTAAATTAATATATAAACTAGAATTATATTTATTAGAAATAAAGTGAAATATATCATATAGAATAACCATTGATAAATGAAGAAGAAGAAAATAAGCAGAGATAGCTGGTTGTATAAAAAGCTTGTAAAAGTAACAGTCAATTATTAAAAATTTAATAAATTATTATATTTAAAGGATAAACTTGATATTTTAAAATCTGAACACAAAAAAAGAAATCCCCTTTATATATGGTTATAGATGAGATTGTTCAAAAATTGAAGTCTTTTGGTTTGTGCACGGGGTTTTGACATTTATTGATTCAACAATTAATGTATCACACTTATGGATTTTTCTTTGAACCTACCGTCTTGCTTTTTACCACTTAATTTCTTTAGTGATCGGTAAAGAACTTTAGTAACTTAAAAAAAATAATAATAATAAACAATGTGAAAAATGTTAGGAATCTAGAACTTGACTCAAAAGGTTAAAAAAACACAAAATTTTAGACAAAATTTTCTCAAAATTTGAAAGACACAAAATAATAAAAAAGACTACCAAAGAGTTAATTATAACAACGCGAAGACTAGGTTGTGATTGGGATAACAATTTAACAAATAACAAATATTAGAGCATATAACTATGTTGGACTCTTTTAACTTTTTTCTTTTTCTTTCAATATATTTTTTTTTCTCTTTTAATTTTGCAGTCCTAATAGAAGAATTAAAATAACTAACCACTACAGAAACGGACGTCTTGCTAGGCGAGCAAATATTAGCTCGTTGTGGTAGCAGTCTCTCTTAGAATTCTCTCACTGAGCGAGATTTGAGATTTTTGCCTCGCTAGGCGAGAGTGCACTATCAACAAACCCAATTTTATTAATAGAATGCCCTTCAAAACCCAAAATAATTAATTGGAACAAAAACAAATAATTTCTACAAATCAAATCCAGAATTACTCAATTTTTAAAATGAAGAACACACGAACATAAATAGTAAAAGATTTTTAGATTTTTAGATTTTTATTTTTATAACAGAAAAATAAGATAATAAAAGAAATTCAAACCAAAATCAGGCTTTGATACCAAATGATACGATCCTCTTCTACTCATACAACAGGTATCTATCAATCTTAATAAACTTAACAAACAATACAAACACTAGAGGCCTAGAATTGAACCTACAACCACAAAACTTGATCTCGTTTTACCAGACATATGGATCCATATTCTACTTCTGATGATCCATTATGAACATCAAAAGTTACTTTGGGAAGTGATTAGGTAGTTGAGTATTTCTCATAAAACATTGGTACAATCATAATTATTTCTTTCTCGAAAATATTAGCCATTTATAGGCACATAAAAGAGATATATACTCACTACCTGACCTTGGTGATGCTGAGCATGTATCGGATAGTCCCAAGTTTGGCCTATGAATATCCTAGTCCAGTGCGCTATTCTGAACTATCCAGATATTCACTTACTTGGTAAAACTTCCTTAGACCCCACCATGGTCCCTGCCTTTCATCCCGCAGTGTACTAAACTGTGACTTTCCAAATACAAATACTCTGACACTGGTTTAATCTCAACTTATTGAAACCAGACTTAACTCTTACTTAACTGACATACTCTTGGATATTTTCAAATGTAATAAAATGTGATGACTATCAAATCATGTCATTGTATAAACTATACACAAAGAATATAAAACAATGATAAAATGTACATGTAATTTTCTTCTATCTAAGCTCACTGAATAAAACAATATTTATTTTTACTTTATTTTTTATATAAAATAGTGCTAAAATAAGAATCAAAGTAAGAACTTCAAATCAATAACTAGATAAGGATTAGAATGTTATAAATAAATATAATAACAAAAATATAAATTAAACAGGACCGGTGCGTAAATGGAGATATATCAAATAAACAGGACCAGTGCGTAACTAGAGATAAAATAAATAAACAGAAGATAAATAAAATAAAATAAATAAACAGGACTAGTGCATAACTGAAAATAAATTAAATAAAATAAATAAACAAAACTATTGCATAACTAGAGAAAATTAACTAAAATAAATAAACAAGTTCAGTACATAACTGGAGAAAAATTAAATCAATTAAATAAACAGGACTAGTATGTAACTGGAGATTAAATACAATAAATAAACAGGATCGGTGCATAAGATAAATTAAATAAAATAAAGAAACAGGATCAATGCGTAACTAGAGATAAATTAATTAAAATAAATAAACACGACCACTGGATAACTGAAGATAAATTAAATAGACAAGATTAGAGCATAATTGTGAAGATAAATTAAATAAAATAAAGGAACATGATCAGTACGTAACTAGAGATAAATTAATTAATAAACAGGAGCACTGGATAACTGAAGATAGATTAAATATACAAAATTAGAGCATAACTGAAGATAAATTAAATAAAATAAAGGAACATAACCTGTGCATAACTGGAGATAAAATAAATAAAATAAAGCTGGAAACAAATTAAATAAATATAATAGGATAATAAATGAAAAAAAATTAAATGAAAGTAAATAAATAATATATGATTCAAAATAAATAAAAGATTAATATAACTCTCATGAGTTTATGAAGATTAATATGAGAAGAGCTTAACCTCATTCCCCTTACCTTATTGATTGAAGGGTACACTAATAATCACTACAGGATTTATTAGATTTAGTAACATTTTTCTATTACATTTATCCTAAATGTTACCTTATAAATAGCTAAAGTAATACTTTTTTAAAAAATGTTGTAATAAGTAATTGAAAATGTTACTATAAATATTGTTACTATGATATTGTAATATTTTTAAATAAATTATACTATAAATAAGTAATTAATTTTCATTTTTTACCTTAATTGTAAAATTTAACAATAATTTTATTATAACATTGAAATAGTTAATATTAATTTAAAATTTATTATTTTAAAGTAATATTTTAATTTATTTAAAAGTAAATTTAAAGTAATATTATAATTTATTTAATAATAAATTTAAATTAACAAAAAATCTTAAACATTGTTTTCGATTATTTAAATTTTGCGTCATTATAAATTAATTTTAAATTAATATTTTAATTTATTTAAAATAAATTTAAAGTAATATTATAATTTATTTAAAAACAAATATTAAAAATTAATTTCAGATTTAGGATATACATCCCAATCGAACTTGCATGTTTCTGTTTCTCAACTTAAATTTAAAGTAATATTATAATTGATTTAAAAACAAACACTAAAAATTGATTTCAGATTTAGGGTAGGGATGGCAATATGGGCCTGATCCGTCGGGCCGACCCGCAGGCCGCGAAAAAAATACGGGACGGGCCAGCATAGTGAGCCTACAGACCTGTAGTGGCCAACCTACATAAGGCCGCAGCGCACGGCCCGCGCGGGCTGCCCTGCAAGCCCGCAATAAAAAAAGATAAAAAAAAACTCGCACTTGTGTATATTAATTACTTTTCTATGGACTCTTGCATTAAAGTTTCAAATTCTTGTATAACTAAAAAAGACAAGTATTATGTATTTTTTTAATGTGCTAAAATTTAAAGAATACATTGTGTATGTCAAAGTATGAATATGATGAAAATGTTGAATTATCAATTTATCATCCAACTCCCCAAAGTTTTTACTTAATTTTGTGAATTTCTTAAAGTTTCCCAATTTTTAAACATTGAAAGTTTTATCATAAAAATTAAAAAAAAAAAGGTCAGCACGTGGCTCGCGGGCCAAGGGCAAGGCAGGGCGGGCCAGTGTATAGGCCTTATGCAGGTCGGGCCTAAACGAGTCGGCCCGGCCCGCATTGCCATCCTTAATTTAGGGTATACATCCCAATCAAACCTCGCAAACTTCGCGTGTTCTGTTTCTCAACTTCTCCAACATCATTTTTTACTTCAAACTCCTGAATCTTACTATGTCAATGTTTTCCTTCTTCCTCCAAAGCCTACGAGGTGTGATTTTGTCTCTGTTGATTCATCTTGCAGCCATTGTCATCTTCAGGTTTATGTGTAAAAATCTTCTTTCGACACGTCTCTTTTAGTTTCAAAGATTCTTATGTTTCTTCGCAAGTTTCTCTCAGATTTCTTCCTTTTAATTTTAATATATCTCTTTATTATTTATAAATTATTGATTCATTGGTTTTAATTTCACATTAGGGCAAATCAGGCCTTATGATTCATTGGTTAAAAAAAATGAGTCAGCCCGCGGGCCTGTGGGCTAAGTGCGGGGCGGGGTGGACTGGTGATTGCAGCTCGCATAAATTATGCAGGGCGGGCCAGCCCACGATGTACGACCTTATGCGGGTCAGGCCTAAATGGGTCGGCCCGGCCCGCATTGCCATCCCTAATTTAGGGTATACATCCCAATCAAACCTCGCAAACTTCGCGTGTTCTGTTTCTCAACTTCTCCAACATCCTTTTTTACTTCAAACTCTTGAATCTTACTCTGTCAACGTTTTCCTTCTTCCTCTAAGGTCTATGAGGTGTGATTTTGTCTCCGTTGACTCATCTTGCAGCCATTACCATCTTCAGGTCTGTGTGTCAAAATCTTCTTTCGACACGTCTCTTTTAGTTTCAAAGATTCTAATGTTTCTTCGCAAGTTTCTCTCATATTTCTTCCTTTTAATTTTAATATATCTCTTTATTATTAATAAATTATTGATTAATTGGTTTTAATTTTACATTAGGGCAAATCGGGCCTTATGATTCATAGGTTAAAAAAAATAAAAAAAAGTGGGCCAGCTCGCGGGCCCGCGTGTCAAGTGTGGGGCGGGCCAGCCTGCGATGTATGGGCCTTATGTGGGCCGGGGCCAAACGGTCAGCCTGGCCTACATTGCCATCCCTAATTTAGGGTATACATCCCAATCAAATCCTGCAAACCTCATGTGTTCTGTTTCGCAACTTCTACAACATCCTTTTTTACTTCAGTTTGAATGGAATGTTAAATCAATTATTGTTATATAGTTGTACTTCAATAAAAAACTTTGTATAATTTTGTTTTTGTTTTGTGGTTGATCTGTATAAGTAACAATAATCATTTGAGGGACTGAATAAGAGACTGATAATGTAACCACATGTTACAGACATTAATGTATAGGGACGAAGTTCTGGGTATTATGATGCATTTGGTCACAGCTTACCCGTCTCACTTCCACCAGTTATATTTACTAGACAATTTATGATTATCTTTTATGTACATTAAAATTAGTATAACAAATATCTTTTAAATTATCCTTAATCATATTTCTCGTTAGATGATTCTCAGAATTAAATATAGGATATCTTCTAAAAAGCTTAAGAAGTTTAAACTGCCTAATATTTAAATTTAAATATAATAAAAATTATTAGTAATTTCATTACAAATCTTGTTCATTTGTTTAAGGGCAATTTCTACATCAAACTGTGAATTGATATTTTCAATGAATGTAACTTTAGAAGCATGCAATTATATTTTTTTTATTGATTATAAAAAAGAAAGTGCCCAACACACAAAAGTACAAAATCATTCTAAAGAACAAATCTAGTAGGGCTGATTTAACAAGGGATATGGAAGAATACATAAAAAGTTTGTCTGAAAGATGGATTGGATATATCATTTGGACTCAATAGGCTTCATAAACCATTAGTAAAGAAGATTAATCAATTCAATTGTTAAAAATTTTCTTTTCATTTTGAGTGTTATACTTTTATTACTGTTAGTTTTTCCTAACCTTTCTGATCTTCAATCATATCAATATATATAGGCTGAAATGTAGGAATGGGATCTCTCTTGATGTTTAGAAATTTACAAAAAAATATAGTGTTTACCTTTTAGTTTCACCCCATTAGAGTTGCGGTTTTGTTTATACATAATCTTCTCTTCATAGACTCATAAGCATTTCATGGGTATCATCCTTTTTCTCATTCTCTTTCTCTTGTTTTCCTTGTTGATGTTCTATGGCATTGACAGGAAAACTTTCTGCATAAACGTGGTTTGCCTTGAATATTTTTTAAGAGGATCAATCTTTCATCAAGTTGATAAGAATCTTTATTTGGTTCTTCAATCTTTATGATGTTGTGACTAGTAACGTGTATGATTTAAGTAGTTACTTTTTGTCAAAATTTATTGTTCATACTTCAAGACATGATTCATATATATTTAATCATTTTCCCTTCTTGTATTGTTCAGTTTTTAGTGGATTTTCCTGTTGAGATTGAGATTGAATATATTGCTTGATGTGTGTATTGAATATATTGCTTGATGTGTGTTAGGGGTTAAGTCATGAATATTTAAACAAACAAATTTTGTGTTGATTTTAGTTTATGTGTTGAATTCATAAGGTAATCCTTTAAAAGGTATTCACAAATTAGTGGATCCAAGCCTTGAAGAAAATTATCCAATTGAATCAGTTTTGAAGGTTAAAGCATTGTTTTTCTTTCAATAATAATTTAATACAGTACATTCAATTTGATTTTCAAGATGATATAAGCCTATTTATTCTTAGTCATGTTTTTTTTTTTTACAGACATTGAATGAGTTGAAAGCAAAGACACCACAAAAACTTAGTGGTGCTAAGCTTAAGAAAAGTGGAAAGAGATAAGGACTTTCTCATGGTTGTATACATTGCCTGATTTGCAATTGGTTGAGAACATATTTTCTTATTGTCGCAGACTTTTTTTCTTATTGTCGTAGACTTTATTGTTGATGCCTAGCAAGTCATGATGCTAGTGCAATTAGACACTTGTTTGTAGCATTTTATGGAACATTTTATGGGACAATAAAATTGTATGGAGCATTTTATGGTACACTAAAATTGAATTTTACCTAAATATTGTCGTAGGATTGTTTCAATTTTACCAAAAGTGTATTATCCTTATTTCTAGATAAATAAATTAGTAACAATTTTAAAATGTTCCAAAAAGACAATTCATACCTTTCTTAATTGTTGTAAAACAAGATAATTGGTAACATTCATTTAAATGTTATAAAATATATAGGTAACATTTTCATTAAATGTTAGAGAATGTATTGGTAACATTTTTCAAATGTTGCAAAAAAATTAAATTCGCAACATTTTTCAAATTTTAATAAAGATGCTCATTGGTAACATTTTTAGAAATGATACTAATAATACATACAAATGTTACTAAAACATTTTAGTAACATGCACTATAGATAACATGTGTATAATTTACCTTTGCAACTAGTAACATTTTTTTAGACTTTAACAACATTTTTTAAATGTTATTGAAAGTAATATATGTAGTAGTGAATATTAGAAGATGACTAGGATCTCTTCGAATCTTTTGTTCTGATCTTTCTTTCTCTCTCTCCTTTCTTTCTTTCTCCCCTTTCTTCTTCACGTTACTCTTCTCTCAATATATATATATATATATATATATATATATATATATATATATATATATATATATATATAAGCCAAGTCATGCACGTGGTCATTTTTTATCCAAATCATCATTGTTTTCATTAATGAAGAGATAATGTTTATCTCTTTAGGTTATCTTCTTCTTCTTTTTTCCTTCTTATCATTTCTCCTTATCTTGTTATCTCTTTAGAAGGTTCTTCATTTTTTTTATACACACACTTACTTAATAATAATATTTTAACTAATATATTTTACCTAATATATTTTTTAATATATATATATATATATATATACATATTTTATTTGTTTTGTTTTCTTCTTATTGTTATTTTCAATAAATAAAAACTACATCATGATAAAAATATATTTTTCATGTTTAAACTACATATAAAATATGAAACATTAGTAAAAATAAAAGATTTTCTAACTCTTTTATTTAAAATAAATAATACAATTTATTAAAAGTGTCGATGTGACAATCTTTCAAGTTTGGTCATTGGATGAAAGGATCGTTTACTGCATCGATCTTACGTCAATCCTCCATGGTGTTGTGAAATTGTGATGTTAGGGTTCAGAGGAGTTGTGATGGGGTTAGGGTCTGATGGCTCTCCCATGTGTTATTAAAAATTGACTCACTCCATGTGTTATTAAAAAAATGACTCGACCCAACCCAAAACCCAACATTGCTCGCTCCCCCCCCCCCCCCCCCCCCCCCCCCCCCCCCTCCCTTCCTTGATAGGTTAACTTTCAAGCTACAGTTTCACATTATAGCTTTTCTTGTTATAGTTTGCACGAATTTTCGTTGCCCTCATCATCGGCACTCGTCGCCACACTTGTCGTCATTGTCGTCGCCGTCCTCACCACGTCTTCTCCACCCTTCCATGCATCCTTTTTCTTCTTCTTTATTCTTATACTCATCGATGTATGCTCCTTTTAGTTTTCTCCTCACATTGCCTCTTTTTATTTTTAATTTAAAGAAAAAATTGCCTTAAGTGGAATGAGGAAGTACAGTTAGTGTAAGGATAGATCCTACATGGAGGCATTGTGTTTCTATTGGTGGGAAAGCAATAAATCTGAAATGTAAATATTGTGAAAAAGTATTGACGGGTGAAATTGATCAACTCAAGCATTATTTAGCAAGAACTTCAAAAGATGTTGGAGCATGTATTGTAGTTTCGGAAGATGTAAAAAAATCAATGTTAGGTGTGGTTCTGTGTTGCAACAAAATTTGATTAAAATCAATATTCATAGTCACAACATTTATTCAAGAACAAGTCTTATTTTTGTGTTGAACAAATTTATTAGAGGGACAGATTTGATAAGACCCGCAACTACTCATTTTGTGACTTCTTTTTTGAATTTGGAATGCTTGAATTAAAATAAAGGGTCATTGATTAGGATGTTCACATCAAAGGAGTGGCAATCTAGTCAATTAGTAAAAACTAGAGATTGAGGGTTTGTGGAACATTTATATTGGATAAGAAATATTGGAAAAATATTTTGAATTAGTTGTTCTTCCCCTGATTAAGGTGTTGCGTATGGTGGATTCAGATGAGAAACCATCCATGGCATTTATCTATAAAGAAATGGATATTGTTAAAGATAAGATTCAAAATCTTTCTAATGGAGTAAGTAAGAGGTAATCATAACTAACTCCTTTACACTTATATTGAATTTTGTAATTTATTTGGAGATTATAGGCTTTACTTTTGGAGATTAATTTATTTATTTTTATCTTGCATATTATACTCCTCTTTGTTAAATCATCGATCATAAATGGTGCAACTAGTTGCATTGGTCATTGCATGTTGCATGTTATTATTTGAATCTCATATTGCACTATGATGCTGAGTTTAAAGTTGGTTAAGATGTGAAACGTGGAATGTTTGATTGTTTGGATAGGTTGGTGGAAGATATTGGTGACATCACTAAGATTGACTTTTAAATTGAGAGTTTCAAGAATAAATATGGATTTGTTGGTAGTTTGATAACTCAAAGTGCACTTAAAACCAAAACTTCATCATAATGGTGAAAATCATATGATGATGAACATCCGAAATTACAAATATTTACTATTAAAGTATTAAGTTTGAGTTGTAATTCATTAAGATGTGAGCGTAATGGAGTGCTTTTAAAAGGATAAGAATTTCTATTTGTGAAATTAATTTTATAATTATTTTTTAGACTAGTATAAGGTGTTAATTGACTTTGTAATTGTTTAGGTTCATACCAAGAAAAGAAATTGTTTACAAGAAAAGACCATGAATGATGTGATCTTTATAATGACTAATTCAATATTAAAGTATTGAATTTGTATTGTAGTTCATCCGGATGTGAGCATAATTGAAGTACTTTTGAAAGGATAAAATTTCTATTTACAAAATTGATTTTATAATTATTTTTTAGACTGGTATAAGATGTTAATTGACTTTATAATTGTTTAAATCCACAACGTGTTTACAACAAAAGACCAAAAGACCAGGAATGACTAATCCAATATTAAAAAAAGGATATTAAGAAAACAAAGGACTATAACATAAACGATGTTGTAATAAATAGATTGTGGAGGAAAGAAGCAAGTTCTTTGAATGCATATGAAAACATCTTAATTGAAATAGAAGAGAATGCTAGTAAAAGTGATGTTACTATGGATGATTTGAAAATTCCTTCAATTGTTCCATTAATGAAAATAAATATAATAGGGAGAAGAAAGATGATTATCCTTCTTTTTTATATGAAATATTTTTAAATGTTGAACAATTTAATAAATATTTTGTGCTTGTCCAAACTTATAAAACTGTTTTAATTGTTATGAACTAATTTTATGAATTATTTATGAATTACTTTTATCATTTACATTATTTTAATTTTTAAATAATGTACTTAATTATAAATATAACTTTTTATCTACTAATTCTAACGAATAGAGTTACAATCGAGTTTTCGTTTCCTAAACGAACTCCTTCCTACCCTAAGGTTTGACAACCTTATTAGCAACATCATCCCCATTTCTATTGCTTACTTTCATCCAAAGATCTTCCAATGAAGAACATGTAACGAGATGTTATGCAAATGCATTGTGCTACGGATTTGATAGGTGCGCACGTACACAGGACGTTTCTCTACCAAACCCATCCACCACATTTTATCCCCTTTACTACTCATTCGTCGGTATTCACTAATACTTCGGCTTCAAATACCAAGCCATCAATACGAACGTAGCATACCATGAAAAAATAAAGAAAAATGTTACATTAACAGCTACTTCAACAATCACAAAACAAAATACAAAACTAGTCCAACTGTAATTACAAAATAATCTTTAATTTATCCAAAAACAGCCAATTCCAGTGTTTCTCATTGACAATAGTAGACACATAGGGGTATATCAAATATCACTCATCCGCACCAGCTTATTATAAAGAATTCGGTCGTCCCTCCCAGTGTTGCTCTCCAACAATGCACTTTGTACAAGTTCCTGTTTTTATAGAATAACAGAATAGAATGCAGGGTTATTGAAAAACCACGAGGCAGAAGACAAATATGCTGAACAAACTAAGAACCTTCAGAAATTTTCTCACCTTGACATCCCTGTGTGAAAGGAACATCCCCATATTATGTATGATTATTCTCATATCTTCAACCTGTAAAGAAACAACATTTCTCATCATTATTGAAGAAGGCTGAAAACCCACCTAAAATAAAGAACACAGTGCTTACCCTGATGTACCCAACCCGGTTACGATCAAAAAACCGGAAAGCCTGTCATAAATGATAAAGAATAATTACTTAATCTAAAATCAAAATTTGGACAGATTATTCATAAACGATCAAATAGAATAAATATATCAGTGTTGCAGTATACAACAAAATACCTGCAACAATTCTCTGTCCACAACAACCTCCTTAACAGCAGGAGTTTCTTTCTTTGTGTCATCCTTTTCTTCTTTCAACTGAGTATCGGCCTTGGATTCTTGCACCTCGTCTTTAACCTTGATCTCTCCTTTAGAAGTTTCATCAGTTGCTTTATCATTAGTGATATTTTCAGGTTTAATATCTGCAATCGCTTCTTGCTCAACATTTTTGTCATCGGATGCATCATGTTTGGGACTACCATCTTCCATTTCCTCATATTCTTCCGGATCCTCCTCAGGATCTTCTTCCTCATCTGATTCCTCTTCCATCTTCACAACATCCTCCTTATCATTATTAGAGTTATCATTCTCAGAAACAGCTTTCTCATCATCTAAATGGGTTGGGTTAGTGTCCATATTCGTCCGCTCAATCTTCACAGAAGAATCATCTCCCTTTTGACGCTTAACCGGGGAGGACTTGTTCACGTCATCCTTCTCATGCTCGTCTTCCCGCTGCCTCTTCCTCTGATTTCTTTTGATAACAAAATTCATACGCAGTTTCTGGAGAAAAATGGTAAACAAAATTGTAGACAAGGCTGCCTTCAAAGAATCAAGTCAAAGAAAAAAACCTAATAAAAAGGGAGTAAATAACCTGAAGAAATGTTAAAATTCTACTGCCCATTTGAAACTGGAGCATTTCATAAAATGATTCAGCAAACAATGAAAGCTGCAAAACCAATAATCCGGAAACAAGCAATATAAACTTGGAATCAGAAACAGTTCAATTAAAACATAATTCAGCGAAGGAAAATACTAATATAATGGATAGCAAATAAAACCATATAAACATACCTCAAGAGTTGATTCTTCGACATCTTTGTCTGTATAATCCAGCAATGAATCCAGTGACAATGACAGAGAACGCATCTGTACCAAAATTCACAAAATTAGACTAAGTACATAATACAGCAACGTACCAAGGGCACACTTTTCATACTCAAGTTGAAGATACCATACTTTAGAATCTTTAGTCGTTTTTGTTTGAAGAATAAATCCAGCGTGTCTGGGAGGTTCATCAGACTTCCTCTTTTCCTTCACTTCCTTACTAGGTTTGCTTTTAGATTCATCTTTTCCATTCCGCTCATGTGACTTGTCCCCTTCTTTCACTTTCCCCTTTACATTATTAACATCTTTATCAGAGGCTTTCTGCTTGTCTGTCTTTGTGCCACCTTTTTCACCAGTCCCTCTTTCTTCCTTGTTGTCATCATGATCAGACTTCGTTTCTGTTTTACTGGAATCAGCTGCATTGTCTCGCTTTTCGGATGCAGCAGACTTTGATTGAATTTTAGGGACAACCTTCCCAGTTTTCTTCACCTCTGTCACCACTGTGGTATCAGCATTGGCAGTCTGCTTGCCAGTGCTCTGCGTGTCATTCTGTGCTTGAACAGGGACCACATTCCCCTCTTCCTTTTTGTCTGATACTGTTTCTGTTGTATTGGAATCGGCAGTTAGATCTTGCTTCTTAGAGGCAGGTGTTTTTATCTTTTTCTTAGGAACTACCTTCACTATTTTCTTCACCTCAGTCCCTCCTGTAGTTGCATCTGCAATCTGCTTGCCAGAGCTCTGGGTACCATCTTCTCCTAGATTCCCCTCTTCCTTTTTAGGATCAGAAACTAGAGATTTAGAAGCCTCACCCACCACCTTCTTTTTAGGTACCCGCTTAATAATTTTCCTCTTCTTTGTTGTTTTAACAGCAGGATCACCAGCAACTACATTTACAGATGGATCCAAATTGTTTTGAGCTTTAGATTCAATACTATTCATTTGCTTATCTTTTCCCTCCTCACCATCAGTTTTCTGTACAGACACATCCTCAGCAACTAAGGTTTTTACCCCAGTGGGATCCACCGAGGATTTGTCATCCTGATCAGTAACATTGGATGTAGTCACTTGGTCAGTAACATCCTTTTCACCTGATTTGTTTATTTGTTTGGAGGTAGTTGAATTTGCCTTAGTACCAACTTTCTGTTTCACAATCCTCTTTATAATCTTCTTTTTCACAGACTTCACGCCACTTGTGGTCTGACCAGCAGCAGTTTCCCCTGACTTTTTCTCAGCACTTTTGCCTTCGTCACCAATGTCAGAACCTTCCTTTTTGGCGATTTTATTGTTATCCACTCCAGTTTTTTCAATTTCCTCCTTAACAGTATTACCATCTTTCTCTTTCTTCTTTACATCTGACTGTCCTGATGGAGCAGAATCCTTCCTTTTCTCTGTTTTATCTAATTAGTATAATTAAAAAAGGAAAACCAACCATACCCAATTAATATATATAAAATCGCGGTGACATGAAAAGATATGATGTCATGCAAAGAAAAGTGAAGAAACTAGCCACTCACCTTTAGGTACATCCTTGTTATCTCTTAGTTTCTGAAAAAATAACCGAGAAAATATAATATAAGAGACAATATGGAAAACATTCACCACTACAATTCTGTCCAACTAATAAATCCGGAAATTTTAACCTCAACCAATAAACACAGACCTCTTTTTTCAAAGAAAGTTGATGTTCTCTTTCAGCCACAGCTTTCTTGTGGGCAAGCCATTTGTCACGCCATTCATCCAACGAAGGGAGGCAGTCCGACAAATCGGGAACATAAAGAACAGTGATCTCCTTGTGGCTAAAGAAACCATCTTTGCCAATTCTATCATAATGTATCTGGGAATTTTAAAACTTTCAATAACTAAAGTTTCACAGTGGAAAATAAGCTTTATAAAAATAACAAAGGCATAACCATAATCTTATAATGGAAATATTACAATAAAGAAACGGTCATACAACTAGGCATAAAAAAGCAGATTAAATCAAAAGAATGTAAAAATCTTGTTCCTCTTGAAAGACAAAAATATAACAAACACAAACTTAAAAAATGTGACACGCTTTGACCATGTTTCAGTTTCAATTAGACAAACTGAAAACTGAAGAATGTTATAAAGAAAAAACGTGTACCTCTAGAAAAGGATTCCACCGTTGACAATTCTGCAAGTCAAGTTGAAGTACTTCCTTTGCATATCTGCAAAACATGAAAAATGTTCAGTCTTGCAGTAGAGAACACACACTGAACACTAATAATCATATCATAGGCACGAACCTTAGAGCAGTTTTGATTAAGGAGTTATTGTCAATAGATGGATCAACCCCATCCACAGCTTTCCAAGGACCGCCAACTGCCATGAATGAATGGTCCTTCTTAAGAACCGCAAATCTAAGGAAATTGCACATATGAGGAATGCGATCATCAACAATTTTATCAGAGGATAACTCTTCCAATGCAGACCTACTAAGTCCATTCATCAAGATTATCTGAAATAGTGACAACAAAAGATAATTTAACAAACCACTTTGTACATAAAAAGACTGACCCATTCATCATATGGTGAACCAAATACATGACACCAATAAACCAGTACAAAGGTCACTACAGGCACCCGTGAGGAAAGTAGACTCCATAGTGTTTCATCTTTTGAAAATAAGGACAGACAAAGACATTGTAGAAAAGTGTTTAGAGGGATCCCGTGGTTAATAATATTTTTGAAGATTTGGTCTTTAACTAATAAAAGTTGTGATGCATGTAGCCAATCCCAACTATGGTGGTGGTAGACCCTTTCAGCCAAACTTTTTGTAAGCATATCAAGCAAACTGAAATTTTAAAAACAGGAGCCTCATGCAACTATCTGTTCTAACAATATAAAACAGAACTACTTTTACATCAGAATAATTTATTAAACTTTAAAACAGTGGTAATGTTCTATATTTTCGCCAGTGAAGATTTCGATGCTATCATGGATAACAAGTCCAAAAGACAACCTGCTTTGATATTTGAAGACATATTCAAAACCACATTACCCAATTACAGTTACCACAGATCCAGATGTTTCAAAACCTCAATTCATAAGTACTAATTAATAGGGCTGATGGGGAAAACAGCAGGTTTTGTATAAGAGTGTTCGAAAAACAGCACATATAAATTAATCCCATAAAAGAGAAAATCAAATGAAGTCTATAAAATCATTTTACAGCAATTTTAACAAAATAAATGAATAAATTGAATTTTATCCAATCATCTAGCATCTCTCTGTATGCCAATTTGGTTTGCGATGTACAATTGACTTCCTCTAATTTAATGTAATAAAAATCAACCACCTTATACTGTATTCCAAATCCAACAAAAAATTAAGAGCTTTAGTATCACAAAGTATTAGGGTATGATTCTTAACACCCAACAAGTGCTATCACAACATATTCATGTTTAAACATAAAATCATATGGCCTTCATATCAATACACAACCTACCGCTGTTATCAAACAAGTGTTCCAAAATGAAGTACTTATACATACAATAACATATACATACAATAACACAACCATAATGACTACCATTCAACAGAACTTAGTGCAACACAAGATATAAATAGGGAGAAAATATAGTCTACAAACTTTAATTGTGAACAACGTACTTTGGCATTCCAAACTGTATTTCCTTGTTCTGAATTTGGAGATTGTCCCAGCAAAAGCTTGCTGGTGGAGTCCCTAGGCTCAGTTGCACTGTCTTCTTCAATATAGTCATGCTCAAAACTGCTCAAAAATCATTGTTGGTTTCCTTTTAATTTCTCAAAGGAATTAAGTAACCAAATACACCCATATGCCAGAAATGCAGAAATGGCCATAAACATGAATCAAAAAAAGAGAAAATAGTTTTAAAAGATGGGATTATTTTGAAATTGTCGAATACATTCAATATTTTCTAAAGCCAAATACAATGCAAAGGTAACCACAATAGTCCCACTCGAATAGGTTTTCCTCTCAAAAATAAAAATGGTAACAGCCAACTAACTAGTTTTGACAGTAAGTAGTCAAGATACACAGGCCACACAGAAAAGGTAAACATAAAGAAAATGAAAATTCTCCAGATATAATACACCTTAGAAGCACAATATAATATTTTGTAATCATGCAACTGTGTGACAAAGATGAAGATACGGGCACCTGACAGGAGTGTGAATAGACAATTTAAGGTTTTCCTTTGGCCAATTCACAATAGCCTGAAAAAAAAATCAAAATAACTTCAAATCAATATCAAAGCCATGCCATCAAAGAAGAAAAATATATAGCAAGTTCAGGTAGCTGACTCTACTGAAAAAGCTTTTTACTCGTGCTTCTCAGAGTGATTTTTGAGGAACAAAAGGTAAAACAATTATTGCCCCCAAAATATAATTATTTAACAAATATGGCAAGATTATCAATATACCTTGGAGAATTCAGGAGAGACAAACAGTCGGGGATATCGCTTATCTATCAAGAGGTAATCCCTCTCAACATCTACCAAACGGGCTGGGTATACCTGTTAATGCAGTTAAGAAAATGAAAACTCAATCTGATTCCAAATCATGCTGCAATAAATAATATGAAACCATGAACCAGGTATCAATTGCAATAAATCATTTCATTTTCATTGCAGAAGAAGTGGAGCATAATTGAAATGCAGCACCGATAAGATATTCTAAAAACCTATTGTTCCCCCTCTATCTGATTGATCTCCAGGTCCGCTATTACAAAAGCTTCCCGAAATATAGCACAGGGATAAGTGGGTGAGTAATAATAGAAGGAACAAAGGGAAGTCACGAACTTCCAGGTGGAATAACCGAGAAGAAACCATAAAGATGGGACAAAAAGTAACAGGATAGAATAAATTATGGCCCAAAAGAAACAAGTACCCTGAGGATTCAAACCCAAAGAGGATTGACATTAAAGATAACAGGAACGAAGGCAACAGAAATGTACCCATCATCATTGAATTCAATCATGTGAACAGGTTGAGAACAGAAGTGGTTCAAGATAAAACAAAACCAACAAAAGGATAAAGTGTAAAACATTATAGGAAATACCAAGTCTAATCAATCAAACCCTATCCCAGATCTCCAGGGGAAAAACAGCAGCACAACTAGCTCCTTGATGAGGAACATTCTTATAATGATGGAGCAACTAATACTAAGTTCTTATTTCCTTTTTACCTTGCAGACATATTCTCTCCGTTTTTCTTTAACAGGTGAATGGTGCCTTCAGCATAACAGAACATTTAGTTAGTTACAAAAGGCTGCAAGATATACAAGCAGCTAGATATTCAGAACCAGAGCAGGACACAGAAATAGAAAAATCATTATTTAGATCCACCTATGTAAAGCACCATGATGTGGGGAGTCCCGTCGAGAAGATCTCCCTTCCTTTGTCAAAGATGACCCACGGAGATCTTTTGAAGTAACACGGGGATCCTTGGAGGATCTCGCTGGAGTTCGTTCATGCTTAGTTTCAACTGCACGTTTGCGCTCACGCTCCCTCTCCTTCTCACGCCGCTCCATAATGCGATCCCTTTCGCGTTCCCTTTCTCGTTCCCGTTCTCGCAATCGTTCACGTTCTTTCTCCTTTTCTCTGTCCCTCTCTCTCTCACGCAAGCGCTCCCGGCGTCGCTCTTCTTCCCTTAGCTCAAATTCTCGTAGATAGCTGGCTCGGTCATCCTTGCGATCAGTATGCCCACCATGTGGCAGCACATTTCCTGGGTAGTCTATCTCCATGGCATTCCCATGAAGACCTTTACCACTGGCATAGTCCCTACCAGGAGGTAGGCTCACTCCATAACCAGGGTTTGAAGCATTTTGAGAATACAAGAGATCATCCACATTTCTCCTTGGAGCTGCTCCTAATATTGATGGTGCATGTTGTCCACCATAAGAAGTAGCACTTAGCATGGACGAACCACGGGGATCAGAATCCATTCTTCCTCCATAGGACACAAGATCTTGAGTGGGGTGACGACTAGCAGCAGCCCTAGCTGCAAGATAATCAGCTTGTCTGCCAGAAACGTGTTGCTACTTAGTGTAGGGAGAAATATTATTACCATTCAATATAGTTAGGCACTGTTGATCAACTTCTATCAAGTTTCGTCAGAAATTCAAAAGGCAACTCAGTGTCTTACATTTTACAACCACAGTGGATAGATGTACTCTATTAGTTAAAGAAGTTCGTTAGGATTGAAAAAAGAAAGCAATACACTAACATCTATTTCACATTCATTCAGAATCAATATAAAATACCTAGTACCCCCATCAAGTGATGCAGCTTGCAGAGACTGAGCTTTAAGCAACTGCTCTTGTCGAAGCAAAGCTGCCTGATCAATGCGGTCATATATTTCTGACTGCTGAGCATAAGAAAGGCAACATGATTACATTATAATAAAAAATAAAAACCAAACAACAAAAGAGAGGTAATTTTCTTCATTTTAATTTGCAAATAGATACTCAAACCAAGAAATCTAACACAATATTTTCAGAGCAAGTAACCACCTGACGTTGATGACTAAACCCAACAGGATCAGCAGCATATCTTCCAGCTGGATCACTTGTCAAGTCCCTACCAATGTAACCACTCTGTCGTTCACCATATTGCCTCCTATCTATTCCAGAATACTCCAAACCTTTTTCACCATACAATTGTTCAGTTTTGTGACCATATGCATGGCTTGAGGAGGAGACATAATCTCCGGAAGCAAACTTAGGTGAATCAGAGACACCCAAAGCATAACCTCCACGACCATCTAAAGCTGATGATGCAGAACCCTTAGTACTCAATGAAGGGACCTGTATAAAAGTTCAAAAAAGTCAGTTTCCAGCATATTTCATTACAGAGAGAAGATATTATGGGGCATCAAGATCAAGAAGACAGGTTAAAGAACAAGCAGTTCCAGCAGAAACAGATACAGTGTGAAGTGAAGCAATGCAGACACAGAACTTTACATTAAATCCCTTGAATAAATATTAACACATAGGCATCAGGTTCATTAACAAGGTCCCAAGTTTCCCCGTTGCTGGAATAGTTCATTAACAAGATAAACGATTGTCTCGAGGCTAATCCAAGAACCCAGGTACTTAATCACAATAACTTTCACACCAAACTATTAGCAAACTTCCTGTTCACCAATAACACCCTTCAACCAAATAATACATAACACACTGACCTGCTGTGCACTGCTTAAAGCAGCCGAGCCATAAACAGAACTATACTGTCCCCCATACTGTGCAGCAGTGGAAGTATGAGCCCTATACCCACTAACATCAACTTCCTGAGAACCACCTAACATTGTTGAATGCCTAGAAGCCACGGAATGCTGACCCACATCATGTCCCCCAACGGAACTCCCAGAGTAATTAGCTCCCAGCTGCAAACACAAAATTCAAATCAACCGCATACTCCACCAATCTATTAAATTCCAATGCTAAAAGATCAAACTATTCAAGATAGGGGTTTCAAATATTGAAAGATGACAAATTCCAATACCACCAGAAATTGCGTATAAATCCCATGGTTGAAAATTAAAAATAGAAGGGAAAGAAAAGCGTTTATCTTTAGGGAATGCAAATCTTGACGAAAGAAAAACTGAAAATCAATCAGAAAGGCGTTGAACTTGGTCAAAACAGAAAAAATGAACCCACTCACGTTCTGGGCATATGCGGATTGACTCGTGTAGGATTGGCCGTAACCGCCACTCCCTCGTGAAGAATACATATTCCTCCTTCACATGCGACCAATCCTAAAACAAATAGCAATTGAACAATTCATTCACCAGAAGAACAACAGCAGCAACAAAAAAAAATATCAACTTTATTTTCTTGGTCCACTTTTAACGCACCCTTTCAGAGAAGGAAATTGGGACTGCCAGCTCGCAGAGAAGGAAATCCGGACTGAAAAATTCGCGCGGCGATTTGATAGATGAGAAATTGGATGACAAAAGAAGTGAAGCTTTCGAATTGAGGAAAATGGTAGGAAACCCTAGACAGAGTGGAGAATGGAGTGAAACGCTGTGTTATCTGGATTCTGGAGACATGAAAATAACCCAAGTTTTCACAACCAAAGACAAAAGGAGGGGGTTTTTTCTTTTATGCTTTTCTTTTCCAGAGGTTAATAGGCTCTCTGGGCCTATGAGATTATGGATCAAAACTCGCACAATTTCTTACAGGGTGCCTCTTTATGCACCCCTAGTTGTACTTTCCAAACTATCCCTCCTTAAAAATATAATAAAAATTTCTACAACTCTTTATTTTTAATATTCTTTTATCGAATATTTCGAAAGGTATTCCTAGATTTGCAAAATGTTTTCCACAAAATTAAAAAAAAAAATCTAAAATGAGTATTCTGTAATGCATTTCAAGATTTCAAAATATTTTTCGGAATATTTGTTCTGAAATTTCTTTTTATATGTCGAAACACCCAAATCGGAATATTAAAAAAATTCTAGAATAATTTTTCTCAAAGATAATTACATCTTTGGAAATACATTTTGGAATATGAATTTCCCGATTCTTTTTTATATTACGGATTGATTATTTTGAGATGCATTTTCAGATTCGGAAATATATTTCGAAACATTTAATTCAAAATATTCATTTTTACTTTCTAGATCAGATGTTTTGGAAATATATTCTGGAGGTATTCTAGAATGTAACTGAAAACTCATACCCATTTTTCTCTCTTTTTGTGACTCTTTTATCACCTAGTCTTTCTTTTTTACTTGAAATCATTTTAACTCTTTTATTTCAATCAATATATGCTTTTAATCTCCTATTTTGTCCATACCCAAAATACTTGTTAAAAAATTGATTTTAAGTCTAATATCATGTTAAAAAATAGACTTTAAATCTAACTCGACTTTACAAAATTGAGATTTATACTTACTCATGTACTATAAGATTGTTGATAAGGATGGTTAAAATGCTATTTTCGAGTAAGAGCAAACTCCATAAAAAATAAGGAAATTCAAATTTTTAATTCTCGTGTCATTTGCATTCACCGTTTCAATACAAATAACACTAAAATTGATGTCGTGGTACATGGATCACATGACACATATAAAATTGAATTCAAAACATAATGAAAAATAACGAAAACAAATTAGAGTTAATATCCTCTGAGTCACGTTGGTTTCATTTTTTCACAGCCTATCCATTTGGGTTTTCTTATGATGATTGGACTCATTCTCTTTACTTGTCTCCTAATCCAATTTTAAATTTGTATCAATTATCTCATTTCTAATCGAAGTAGAATCTCTAACAAAACTCAAACAATCAAGTAGGAGGACAATGGTACATCGTGGATGCACGAGGTGCGATCTTAGTGACTACGTGGGTACAAAACTCAAACAATTAAGTTGTTATAAATTAAAGTTTAATTAAATTTTATAAAATTAATTTAGTGTCCATTTATATACCATAATTCTGTTAAACTTTTTTTTTTAATTGTTCAGAAAGCATTACTCCATGGAAGAGAATTGTAGAATTTGTATTTAAATTGTTTGACGTGTTTGATGAGGAAAAGTGTTTGTGGAGTATGTGGAAGAGAAGGAATGAAAGCTCTGGAACAACAGTGATCAGAATATGCGATAGGAGTGTAATGCATAAAAGGGTGAATCATTGGAAACAAATAAGGAATCCATAATATGAAGTGTTGGAGAATAGACTTGGTGGAAGTGGGGTACTTATTAGTAAATTTATCAAGCATATTATTAGTAAATTAAAATTATTAATAATGAATTTACCGTAACAATTAGAAGTTGATTAACTAAAAGATGTATTATTAGTTTTTATACATATTTATTATTTTAAAATTAAATTGCGACTGCTAGTTTTATAATAAAAATTGTCAAAGTAAAAGAAATGTTAATATCATAAATTTTATATATTTAACTCGATAAAAAAATAATGTCCTATTCCGATGCATTTATCATACTTAGATCTATTGTTAAAAGATACTTATATGTGGGTGTTTTAAAATTTTACTATATTTATTAAATTTTAAGAATTCGCATAGAAGTGTGCATCCACTTCAATTTACTAATATACTTTATTATCCATGTTATTTTCACTTTATAATTATTTCAGCAATTTTAATATTTTAATTAAAATAAAGACTTTAATGTAACAAGTAATTACAACATGCATCCTTTAGTCTTAAAAAAATAAAAAACAACGTCGCATGTTTCATTTTATATTTTAAATCTCATTTTATGTTTTCAAATTTGAGACATGAAACTTAATTATAATTTTCATGATAATATATTATAATGTTAATACAAAATTTAATTAATTTTATAAAAACATATTTACGATATCAAGTTGATCCAATTTATTAAAATTGATGATTATAAGCATTACAAATGGACCGTAAATATATTACAAAGTATTTATTTCTATTTCATTATATCATAATTTTAGCACCATTACTTATTAGAAATTTAATTTTGAATAGAAAAATCACAGTGATAAAAACTTACTTACGCTGTAACCTTCCATATACCATTATACCCTGCCATTGAAAGGAAGAACGGAAGAAAAAGTATGTTTGCACGAGATGACATTAGGCCATTTCTTTCTGTACCTTCATTTTTTTTCCTGCAGCCCCAGAAAACCCAATTTTACCCCTCACTCAAATTATATACCTAAACCCTAATTATTTTTAGAGGTGTCAATTTGACCTAGCCTACAGGACTTCGTCCTGATCCATGTGGGCTAAGGCCAAAAAAGCCCACATATAAAAAAGGGTTAAATGTGTTTTTGGACTCTCAAGTTTTAGTGAATTTTGAAATTAGTTTCTCTTCGAAATTTTATATCAATTTAGTCCTTCATCTTTAGAAATGCGTGGATTTAGTCATTCTTACCAAATTTTGTTAAGTTTATTTGACATTTTAAACGTATTTTATGACAATATTAGAGTTAACATTGAAACGAAAATGTGTCAAACGGAGTAAACAGTTCAAATACTATCATGAAATGCGTTGAAACGCTATATAAACTTAACAAAATTTGGTTAAAAGGATTAAATTCATGCATGTTTAAAGATGAAGGACTAAATTGGTCAAAATTTTTGAAGAAGAACTAATTCAAAATTTCATTGAAACTTGAGGGACCAAAAACATATTTAACCCTAAAAAAGCCCCCATCAAAAAAGCTCACAGGACCAAAAATCCCACAAACGTCCTGTGGGTCAGGACCAGCCCATACGCTTTCCGACAACCTATATGTGCTCGACGACCCAGATTGGCCGAGCGGGCCCAACAACCTAGACGTGCCCAACAAGCCAACATTTACCATATTTACTAGTTTAATTCTTCTCATCATACTAAGCAACTTCCTTTTTCAAAAAGCAAACTTATTACGAATCTTAACCAATGAAAAAAATTGTTCTTTAAGAGCCCCCACAAAAATTGACACACTTAAATATGTAAAAGGAAGAGATTATTGATTACAAGAGAGAAGTCTCTTGAGATGTCTAACAAAAGAAGCATCAACTATAAGACCCGGGAAAAATTAAACTAAAGGAAAACTCATAAAAAAATTGATGGCTTATTTGAAATTGTGGATTTATTTAAATCCAGTATTTTATTTAATTTTGATATATGATGGAATAATTAATTGATTGATTTAAGTTAAGTGTTGTTTATTTATTTTAATTATTTACTTAATTGTGAGATATGGAATAATTATTTGGAAGATTTAAGTTATCGTTTTATGTATTTAATTATTTAATTAAGTATAGAATGTGATAAGATGTGTTTGTATAGGATTGTGGTGCATCATATATATATATATATATATATATTTTGAGAAAGCTCGTAGTTTGGTGGTTTTTTATTTGCGTTTCATATGAAAGTGTATGAGTTTGAACCATGCGCAACCTACAATTTTTTATTTTTCTCACTTCTCTTTTAGTAGGGCCCACGAAAAAAAAAAAAAAACCTTTATATTTCTCTCTCCCTTCTACGATTGCTCCAGTATGCAATCTTAGGTTCTTCTTTACCAACCTCTGTTGCTACACACATAAAATAAGATATTGTGATTTTGATTTTCTATTTTTGGTTTAATTTCTTGTAACAAAAAATAAATAAATTAGTAACAGCCAGATTTTGGGATTGTTTTATTTTTAGAATCTTCATGGACTGATTTAACTCTAGAATATTAACAGAAAATATTAGGATGAATGAATTAATTATAGATTAAAAGGTAATGTTTTAGGGGAGGGGATATAATAGTTTTAGGGTTTCTAAAATGTGCGGAAAAGAAGAGAGGAGTATACGAGAGAGGAACCATGGAAGAGACTATGGGAGAAAGAGAACATAGGTTGGAGATTGCTAACAAGGTAGGGGAAGCTACATCTTATTTTCGTTTTCCTTGTTTTCTAGTTGCTTGATGCATGAAGCTTGATCTTTTCTCTTTTCTTTCTCTATACTTTGGTTGTCTGGTGAATGGGTCCTTGGAGAATTTGCATAGTTTTATAGAATGTGATGTGGTGGTGTGTATTTTGTTGGCAATATGTGAGTTCCATGTGGTGCATGATTGGAAGTGTTTGTGAACATGAGGTTTTTCGTACCTAGAGACCCAGTTATGACTCTTTCGCCTGTGTGAAGCAGTGGAAAGGGGTCCTCTTCGCCTGTGTGAAGCAGTGGTAGGGGAATGATTCGAGTGTTGTACTTTATCGCCTGTGTGAAGCAGTGAGGAAGGGAAAGATGTTTCACCTTATTTCGGCTCGTTGCGAGTATAGTGCCCGGTGTGCGATGCATCGACGTTTTTACTCATAATTCCTTGAGGAATAAGGGATACAGTCTGGTTGCGATAATGGGACACATCACCATCTATTTCTAGGAAACCAGATGTTGTTGTGGGGTAAAAGGCTGCGGAAAACCAAAGCTTAATTATGATTACTATGTTTAACAAATCTAGATGAATGTGTGTTCAAACCAAAAATTTGATTGTGATTATGATATTTAAGTATTTTACTTAGATGTAATTTTGAGTATTATTTGTCCTTTTTAGTGTTGTATTTTTTTTATATATTATTGTTTATGATTAGCTTACCCCTATTTGTTTGTTTGGTGTGTTTGTTGCATGTGCGATGATTGTATAATATGTGTATGTTATACGGGAGCAGATGATAATGTAGATGATTCTGGCACAAAGTAGATTGCAGAGAGGATGGAATGAACTCGAGGGGTTTATTATTTATTTAATTGATTTCAATCAAACAGTGAAGACTATGAAAATTTCTTTTGTTTTCTAGTATTTAATTGGAACTTTGTTTTTTTTTTATGAATTATTATCAATGGAAGTTTTGAACTACCTATTTACATTTAAATTATAATTTTTTTAAGTACCTTTTTGGAAATATTCATTTTTCTTTTAAATGAAACACAAATGATAGCTTCTCGTGACATCCAAATTTGGGGGTGTTACATTAGAGCTGTCAAAACGGGTCACCCGACCCAACCCGGCTCGGCCCGTGACGGGTTGGCCACTTAGTGGGTCAACCCAACCCGGCTAACTTATTAGCGAGCCAACAAAATTAGAACCCGACCCGACCCACCACGGGTTGGTGGGTTAAACGGGTTGGTTCACTGGCTCACTTAATTAAAAAAAAACACACTTTTTTTTCTTCAATCTCAAGAAAACTAAATTATAATTTCGATTAAAATCTAAATAAACTTCAATACAATCCAAATAAAATCCCAAATTATCTTAAACTCCAAATACAAACCAAAATCACAAAAATATAAATTACTATCTAACATCAAATCATTCTTATCACTTATCAAACTATAGTATTAGAGTCTTAAATGGATAAATTCACAACATTTTCATATCTTGAAGCATCTTCTTTATCCCCATCTACAATAAAACAAGAAAAAAATAATGTTAACTAATAATATTAAAAGATTAAGTATTAAATAATTAAATTAATTTTACAGTACTAACAATAATGTTACCTG
>Ga0214542_1002836_pt1 | contig 35693 bp, 21 predicted proteins | sample CNSS1metaG_FD_160096 | JGI IMG/M metagenome (GOLD analysis project Ga0214542, IMG submission 160096) | Root nodule microbial communities from cowpea collected in UCLA plant growth center, Los Angeles, California, USA - CNSS1 | ecosystem: Host-associated > Plants > Roots > Nodule | place: USA...
TATCTCAATATTTTATATATATATATATATATATATATATATATATATATATATATATATATATATATATATATATATATATATATATATATATACTTTAAGATGGATATCCAATGTTAGCTAAAGCTTCGACAAATGCAACAAATGCACAAAAGGCGTTTTACAAAAAAAATAAGAAGAAAGATTGTAAACCAACATTTTTCATTAATGTGTTGATGAGACACATTTTGAGAAGATTGTAGGTGCTAAAACTTCGTGTCAAACATGACAGATCTTGGAGAAATGTAGTAATTGAGTGGAAAAGTTGAAGAAAATGATATTTTAGACAATGAGGTGTCAATATGAACCGATGCAAATGGAAAATAATGAAAGGATAACTAGTATTTTCAACTAAATCGTAACTCACACAAATGCGATGAAGAACTATGGTGAGAAAATTCTAGATAAAGCAATTGTAGACAATATTTTGAGAACTTTGAACTCTAACTTCGATTATATCATGTTAGTTGTTGAAGATAATTAAAGATTCATGAGAAGAACTACCCTACTCATGATTTGGAGTTGACAACAATAGTGTTTGCTTTGAAAACATGGAGCAACTATCTCTATGGTGCACAATTTTAAGTATTCAGTGACCACAAGAGTTTAAAATATCTGTTTGATCAGAAAGAGCTAAATATAAGGCAAAGAAGGTGGATAAAGCTCCTGAAGGATTATGACTTTGAATTACTATACCACCCAAGAAAGGTGAATGTTGTCGCATATCACTACAAAAAAAATCTTATTACCGACGACATTTTCTCGACGAATTTTCTTCCGTCGATAATGATCACTTTCCAACAGATTTACCGACGAATCATACACTTGATTTTATAGACTGCTTAAATCTGTCGGTAAAGGCACGAATGATGTTGGTGATTTACTTTACCGGCGGAATACCAACGGATTTTGCTTTCAAATGTGTTGACGGAAGTATCCATCGGTAAAGTATGTAATGCAATTGTTGACCGATGTATTAACCGACAAATCTTGGTCATCGGTAATGTTGTCGATTAAATCAGAATTTTAATTGACATTCCCTCCCCCAATTTCACTTTCGTTTGCTTTCTCTCCACTGTTTTCCCTTTTCCCTCTACCACAATCATTCATCTAAGCCCCAATTTCTTTTCGCCACTTTCCCTTTCATTTGCCCCAATTTCACTCCGCCACAATCGTTCATATAAGCCCTCCGCCAATCCTTCATCTAAGCCCTGCCAAACCGCTGCCCTGCCACTCTGTTCGTCGGCGAGCCACCATAAGAAAGCAGAAGGCACGCGTATGCTCCAGCTCGTGGAAGAGGGGTTTCATTTCGCCTAGGCCAGTTACTGCCCCTCGAGCTCGCTGCAGCCACCACCTCTTTCGCTAGCGTCGAACATGTGCATTTTGGGTGAGTGTTGTTTTCAAGGGATGTTCAATCCAATTGAACGTGTTTTAATTGAGAATCAATGTTCAATTTGTTGAATTTGTTTAATTTTGTTTTCAATTGGTTTGAATTTGAAGCTAGAGTTGAAGAATTATTGTTCTGTGAAGTTGGTTAATAGTTGCTACCGCACCATTCTAGGGCCAGAGACAAAATGGTGGAGCAAAGGTTGATAGTGCAAGGTGAACACATATTGGAGGAGAAATAACCAGGTAAGGGGCAACATGGGTAGTGTGTACTTTGATGCTAGAGAATAGGTCATGTAGTATTGAATTGATGTAGTTTGTTTCTTGTTTGTTCTTTTGGGATTGATGTGCCTTTCACGATTCTTGGCTGCCATTTTTTTTATTGCCATGTTTCATTACCATGTGCATTTGTTAAGTGCAGTCCAATGGTTCTTTTTGCCTTCAACACTTCACATGATATCTCTTTTAAAGGTCTCCAACATGTACAACTTGCATTTGAACTTCAAGACAAAAAGTCAACTATGCAGTCAAAGTTAAACTCTTTAATGATTCTTTTCTACAGTAGTTTGATTTGCTGCAAAAAAATTCCCCTTAATTCTCCTTCAATCAACTATGCATAAGTGTATTTAATTGTCTTTAGAGGTTTCCAATAACTTGTGCATGGTTTTGAACCTCCAAAGTGAAAGTCAACACTAAGGTCAAATGTTTTAATTTAAGAGTAGGAGCATTTTCATGAGTGTATCACACATAGAAGAATTTCAATTATAGCTCAAGTCTAAACAAGGTAAAATGTAAAAAAGTGATCAATACTAATCCTCTTGATGAAAACATATTCAAACTATGTATGCATGGTTGGATTAGCACAAGTATAAAGACTCTTTCAACCTAAAATGTGGTAATCTAGCTAGATGCAAACCACAAAACCATAACTATACCTATTCAATCTTAAGCAACAATTTAAAACAAATTCTATCCTAAAAACAACAAAGACAAACTATATCCAAGTAATGAAACATGTTAGCTAACCTAAAATTCTAAAAACACCAAAACATAATTAATTTTGGACCAAAATAGAATTAAAAACTAAACTAAAACAGTATCAAGAAAATTCATTGTTGTAGCAACCAATCCCTAGAGCTGCCAGTGATGGGCAGCAAAGGCCATCACCACCCTCACTAAATTCTAAAATGCAAAACTCATTCTATAAAGCCAAAAACTCATCCTAGCAACTTTTATGCACTAGGTTGCTATTATGTTGTATTTAGCTCTTCCTCAAGCTCCATTGAACTCTTCTTGACTCCTCATTTGATTCAATTTTACTCCATCAATAAAACCCACACAAATTACCCACTCTAATTCAATGAAAACACCTAAACCAAGCTATTTGAGCTTAGTTTAGCATATTTCTAGGTTGATATAGTCATATTAGGCATCTTTAGTTTTCTTTAGTATATAAGTGTAGTTTTAACTTAGTTTTATCATTTACAACTTGCTTGCATGATTAGCTTTCTATTTGATTGCGATAAAGCATAAAAATCAGTTTAGGTGGTAGAGTTCAATTTTGGAAGTTACTTTTTCTTGTCTTCTTTTTTCTTAAATAAAAGTAGTGCACATGTTACAATTTCATTCCTTTATATTTTGCAGTGATTAACCTTGGTTTTAATTATAGTTTACTGTTTAAACTTGTAGGTTGTTTTCATGTACATTTTTGCTGTCAAATACTTAAATTTTGAGTCTCCACACATCAATTTTCGTGCACCCTATTATTCCTAACTTTTACCTGAGTTTTCATCATTCATATACTAATTAGATTGTGTTTGCATCATTGCTTAACATTTCCTTAGCTGATTTGGGTTGTCTTAGCTCCTGTTGCCCAATTTCTAGTTCATTTTAGAGGTTTTCACTAGGCAGATTTAATTCCCACGTTCATAATGATTTGTGGTCTATTTTCCAATTTTCTTTTGCTCATTAGAAGTTGTCCAACTAGTTTTAGAAGATTTTTGTGTAGTAGTTATCCCCAATTCTAAATTGCTGCAGTTTTAACATAATGTAGTGCTACTTTTTGGTCTTAAGTACCTAGATTTTGAGTTGTAGTTAGTTTTAGCAGTGTGAGTTGTTTTCTAGTCATATTTTGGCAATAGAATCTTGTTAGGATAATTATATTACAGTTTCATAGGTTAGCTTACTGCATGCATATGCATTTGGGTTAATTTTGTAGACTAGTTTTGGTTTTAGGAAGTGATTTTAGGTAAATCTTGTAGTTGATAGTTTATGATTTAGGAGTAAGTTTTCTTAAGTCATTTTAACCTTGTCTAGGTAGTTTCTTTCTAGTTTTACTCATGCTTTAGCATAACCTTAGTTTTAGCCTTGTTTTAGAGTGTTTTTAGAAGTTTTAGGAAGTGAAATTAAGTTTTAGGTAGGATTTCAGTTTTGAGTTGTTTCTTAGGTTCCTTTGATCCTTTTATGTTTGTTGAGTATGCCCTTGTTGCTGTTTTTACCAATTTTAATTTACTGTTTGTTTTCATGCACATTTTTATTGTGAAATAGTTATCTCAACTCAACTTTTTAAAGGTTAAATATGACGATTTTCAAGGAATTGAGTGTGTGAGCTTTATAATGGCCTACACAATATGCAAAAATGTTTTGAAACATGCTATGAATGTTTTCTAGGTACTAGGTTGTCCAAATTTTATGCCTAAATGAAAAATCAAAAACTGTTTGACAAAATGCCTCAATGAAGAATATGGTTTCACCAAGTGCTTGATGAAATGCTTGAATAAAGTAACATAAGAATTATGTCATGCAAATGACCTAAAATTTGCTAATATATGGTAATGACTAAGTGAATGTTGAAACTAAATTAAAAACTAAAAAAATCACAAAACCACCTCTTAAACCCAACTTGGCTACAAACTAGTTAAGGGTTTAGGAGGAGGCATGCGTGAGTCACTAACACCATGCCCTCCACCAACCCTTACTACCTATCTTGTCTCTATTTTCTCTTCATTCCTTTCTTTCATTCTTCTCTTCAAACTCAAAAAATGTTCTCCCATTAATTGCTTTAACTCTTCATTAGTTTTAGCCTATTTTCTAGTTTCATGTAGTCAAATTTATCATTTTCAGTTTTCTAAAGAAATTTTAAGTGTAGTTAGTCTAGTTTGATGATTTTAAGGTTGTGTGAATGTATACTTCTCTGTTAGATAATGTTTGAAGTAGATAATACCTTTGGTTGTGGTTTCTAGTTCAATTTTACTAATTCTAGTGTTCTAAATTTTAGTCATATAGGCATATTTTGATTCCCTAGTGAATTTGAGATGGTAGTTCAGTTTTTTATAGTCCTTTATCATTTAAAACCTACTTAGATACTTGCATTACAATTTTATTCTCAGATTTATAATATTAACACTAATTTTAGTTTTAGGTGCTAGTTTTAGGTTCTAAGGAGTGAAATTATAATTTTCTTGTTAATTTCGAATTTTGACTTCTTTTTTATCTTTCTTTTACAATTCAAAAGTTGTCTACATAGTGGTTAAGTAATTAAAATGGGTTAAAATACCTTTTTGGTCCCAATTTTCGTCAAGTATTTTTAAATAAGTCAAATTTTGGTTTTGTGTTCAAATAGGTCCCAATTTTCGTCAATTTTGTTCAATTGGGTCCTTTTTTGCTAACACCGTTTAAATCATTAACGACCATGAACAGTGACTACCACATCTCACTTCGTGTTTTTTTTTAATTTTTTTAATTTTTAATTTTTTTAAATATTTTTTAAAAAATTTTAAATGTACACGTGTTAACCCAGTAGCGTGTCACGTGTCACTTTGTGGTTTTTTTTGATTTTTTTTTTGAATATTTTTTTAAATTTTTTTTAAATGTCCACGTGTCAACCTAGTAGTGTGCCACGTGTCAAAGTCAATGTTCTATATTCAATTTGGTGCCTATATTTGTTATTTTTGTTCAATTTAGTCCCAATTTTTGTTAACATTAACCAATTTGGTCCTTATCGAAGATGTGATCAAGTTTAATTTTTATATCAAAGTTATAATGATGTAAATTTTAATATATTATATAAAAATATTTTATAAAAAATGTGAATTGTAATATAAAAATTAAATTTGGTTTCAATTTGGAGAGGGACCAAATTGGTTAATGTTAACAAAAATTGAGACTAAGATGAACAAAAATAACAAATATAGGGACCAAATTGAATATAGAACATTGACTTTGACACGTGACACGCTATTGGGTTGACACGTGGACATTTAAAAATTTAAAAAAAAAAATCTAAAAAACCATGAAGTGACACGTGACATGCTACTGCGTTGACACGTGTACATTTAATTTTTTTTTAAAACAAATTCAAAAAAATTCAAAAAAACCATAAAGTGACACGTGGTAGTCACTGTTTAATGCCGTTAATGATTTAAACAGTGTTGACAAAAAAGGACCCAATTGAAGAAAATTGACGAAAATTGAGACATATTTAAACACAAAACCAAAATTAGGACTTATTTGAAAAAACATGACAAAAATTGGGACCAAAAAGGTATTTTAACCATTAAGATAAGTTGAATAGTGCAGTTTTCATATTTTACAGTTTTGGCCTATTCTAGTCACTAGTTTTAGGTTCTAGGTTCATATTTTGAGTCTTTGGTTTTCTTTGTAAGTTGAGGTTTTTCTTAGTTAGAGTTTATTATTTTAATCTGTTTGGGATAACTTCTTTACAGTTTCTTGGGTTAGTTTAGTATAATTGCAAATTTTAGGCCATTCTAGTGGACTTTGTAAGGTTTGAGTAGTGATTTTTAGCATTTTGATTTGGAATCAGTTTTTGAGTTATACTTTGGTTATTTTTAGTCAAGTAGGACTTGTATAGATACTTAGTTGTTGTCTAGGTTATCTATTACAAATTTTTAATTTTTACCCCCTCAATATGTTCATTTTAGAATGACTATAGTCTCATGATCATGTTCTTTTTAGTACTATAGTCTCATAGTCAAGAGATAAAAGGGAAAGAGTGGTAAATTAGGTGGGTAAAAATTAGTACAGTGTCATGGTCATGTTCCTTTTAGAGGAGCATTCAAGTGAGCCTTCAAGGAATGTTTGAAGTAGATAATACCCTTGCTTGTGGTTTCTGATTCAAATTTACTAATTCTAGTGTTCTAAATTTTAGTCATATAGGCATATTTTGATTCCCTAGTGAATTTGAGATGGTAGTTCAGTTTTTTATAATCCTTTATCATTTAAAACCTACTTAGATACTTGCATTACAATTTTATTCTCAGATTTATAATATTAGCATTAATTTTAGTTTTAGGTGCTAGTTTTAGGTTCTAAGTAGTGAAATTATAATTTTCTTGTTAATTTCAAATTTTGACTTCATTTTTATCTTTCTTTTACAATTCAAAAGTTGTCTACATAGTGGTTAAGTAATTAAAATAAGTAGAATAGTGCAGTTTTCATATTTTTACAATTTTGGCCTATTCTAATCACTAGTTTTAGGTTCTAGGTTGCCATATTTTGAGTCTTTGGTTTTATTTGTAAGTTGAGGTTTTTCTTAGCTAGATTTTATTATTTTAAACTGTTTGGGATAACTTCTTTACAGTTTCTTAGGTTAGTTTAGTATAGTTGCAAATTGTATGCCATTCTAGTGGACTTTGTAAGGTTTGAGTAGTGATTTTAGCATTTTGGTTTGGAATTAGTTTTGAGTTATACTTTGGTTATTTTTAGTCAATTAGGACTTGAACACGTGTGTTTAAGTGTCTTTAACATTCCCCATCATCTTCCACTTGCATTTAAGCTTTAAATAAAAAAGTCAAAGTTTAGTCAACTTTGAGCATGTGCATATGTAATGCAAACTGGTTCAGATTCAACATTTGCTTGATTTGGTGCTTTCCTCATGTTGAATCAACTCTGTACAAGTCCATCTTATGTCTACTTTCTAACGGGCTTCTTGATTTGTAGGTACATTAACTACCTTGTTTTCAGTTCCTTCTTCTTTGACTCAACCTCAACCCTTCTCTCTAGTATTTTTGGTATGCATCCTTCATTCTAATTTATTTTTGTTGTTTGAGTATATATACCCTCAAAGTATGATTATAGAAAATAAGAATTGCTTTATATAAATTCTACGTTGAACATGATTTGTATATATAAATTGTAATTGGACTAAAAAAATCCTACAAAATAGGTGGAAAATCTGAAATCAAGTAAACTAGAGGTGTGCTAGAAATGACAAATTATTCGTGCACTCTCTATCTTTCTCTTCTACATGCATGGGCTTAATTAGTGATAGGTTTATTACTTAAGTCCCATGTTTTTTAATTGTCTATTTTGCATTTATGTAGTGCTACATAACATTTTCCTCCTTTGACTTGTCGTAGGACATGGTCGAAGTTCCCATCTATCGTGGTTGCTTTTGTTGTTTTAATATATATGGTTATAGCAAATACCAATTGCCTTATATGTATTTGCTACCTTGATCATGATTTCTATATGTAAATTTATTTTAGACTAAAAGAATACTATAAAATAGGTTCAAAAATTGAAATCAAGTAAACTAGAGGTGTGCTAGAATGAACAAATTATTCGTGCACCCTATATCTTTGTCTTCTACATGCATGAGCTTAAGTTGTAATAGGTTTATTACTTAAGTCACATGTTTGATAATTTTCCTTTGTTGCACTTATGTAGTGTAACTTAACATTTTCCTCCTTTGGTTTGCCCCAGGACATAGTCGAAGTTCCCATCCACCGTGGTTGGATGTATGACCGTTGTTACCCTAGTAGAAAAGGTTTGAAGGAAAATTTTCTCATAGGAGTTGAAGACTTTGTTAGGACCACTCGACAATATAAATATTATGCTCTTGATGGAGGGATCATATGCCCATGCTTAAAGTGCGAATGCACTAAAATTTTGAAAGATGAAGTGGTTAAAGTTCATCTATACCAGAAAGGATTCATGCTAAATTACAAGATTTGGATTTTTCATCGTGAAGAAATGTCGTATGTTGATTTTTCATTGCTTTCATAGTTCAAGCATTGTTTCACATACCTCTAAGATGGATCAATTTATGTATATGCAAGAAATGGTGAATGATGCTTTTAATTGACATGCTTCATTTGAAGAACAAGATCATTTGAAGAAGAAGAAGTTTGATGATGATGATGATGATGAAGAACATGATGATGACGACGACTATGACGATCATTACAAAAATGATGACGACAACAATGACGACAATTGAATTATTTGGTTGTTGTCAAATTTTATTGTGGTTATTGTAATTGTTAAATTTATGTAAAAGATTCCCTAATTATATTTTGGCAAACTTTAAATAAATCACTTATAAAAGTATTATCTTTGTGGTTGATACTATCTGTAATAACAATTGTCATTATACAACTATCTACTTCATACTTGATGTTTAATTCTGTTGTTTTATACAGTTTGATAACTGCAATGTCACCTAAACATCCATTTGGTTCCGATAAGGGGAAGAAGATATCAAAACCAAGAAAGTAGCCACACTATATCATAAAGGTTCCTAACCAAATACCACAAAGTGCACCCATTCAGGCATCATCCCCTGCTAGGGTACCCACACCACACCCTGTTATGGCTACCACACCATCTACATCCACACCACAACCTTCGCATACAGGACCAGCTCAGAGTACACCCATTCAGTCATCATCCCCTACTATGGTTCCTACAAACCACCCTACTATGGTACCCCCACCACACACTGCTGGGGTACCCACACCACACCTTATTGTGGTTCCCGCACCTCTTACATCCACACCACAACCTTCCCATATAGGACCATCCCCTGTTGTTGTTCACATTGCTTCTAGACCTTCCTCATCCTCTAATCCCTCTTCTGATCTAGCTCCTACAACAGATGCTCCTGATTCAGCTACTGATGATATTGACTCTCCTCTTCATGAACGATCGATGATTGAGCCGTTAATCGAGGGAATATATCCCATTATCTTAAAATACAAATTTGTATTACATGACTTGTTATTTGCTTTGTCTTGTTTTTGATGACTTTTATGCATTTATATTTAGGTTTGTTCCTTCTAGAGTTGCTTCTCAGGCCACCACTCTATCTATTAAGCAACAATTCATGTCGCCTTGGCCATCATGGGGAGTAATACTTGAAGAAGAGAAAGAACCTTTTTGGTAGCGATTTAAGGTAAAACTTCATGAAACTTGTTTTCATTATCTATAAATGTATTTATTTCAAATGTGTAATAGATGTTCACTGTTGTATTTGATTTATTTTATAGATAAAGGTTTAGTGGAGACTTGAGCACGAAGCTCAAATTAGAAAAAATTTCAATAGCAGAGCATCTCATAGGCTATTTGAGATGTTTAGAGATGCTAGGAATCCAGGACAATGCCCTTATTGGATTAGGGACCATATCTAGAATAGTCTGCTAGAACATTGGAATTTTGCTTCTTATCGCAATAAATGTGCGACAACCTAAAAGAATAGAGCTTCGAAAAAGGGTGGGACCCTACACACGAGTGGTTCCATTACCACTCATGAGCATGCCCTTCGTATGGTATAAACATTAATTCCTTTTATTTTCATATTATAACTAAATTACGTCTTTTATAATGTATATATGTTTGCCTTTATTTTGTTATAGGCAAAAGAGCTAGGGCGGGAGGCGTATATTGATGGGGTATTTTACCAAACTCATATTCGCAAGGGATCTGACCAGTTTGTTGATGAAAGGTCTAGGAGAACACATATAAGCAAAAACTTATACTATAAATTCCTTTAAACTTAAATAGCATACCTTATTGAACTTCATTCTCATTGTTTTCTTTTAACAGGAAGAATTTTGAACTAGACTATCACAGGTCAGATCTGAGCAAGGGTCATGTGTTGATGCGTCAGACCATATTGATGATGCTGATCAGAAAGACGTCATTAAGACATAATGCTGTGTTGATGTTGTTGGTGGAAAAAATAAAGGAAGACTTTATGGGATTGGAGAACTTGGTTAAAGTTACACTGTTGGAAGAGGTATCCACAAACAACAACCATCTTCTTCCAACAGTGTCGTGGAGGTCGTCAACCGACTCACACAATGACTAGAGGAGTGTGATCAGGCTTATCAAAATTTGAGCCGGGATTTTCAAAACCTCCAAAATCTTTTCATGGCCTATCTGCCTCTTGAGGCCCACACTCGTCTTCAACAATAGTCCAGTCCAGTAGCAACCCACTTCAGTCCAGCCCACTACAGTCCAGCCCACTCCAGTCCAACCTACTTTAGTCCAACCCACTCCAGTCCAACCACAATCCCAGCACCATCAAGACCATGAAGCAGAACAAAAACCATCCGATGATTATGTAGACTATTAGATTAGGACTTCGTTCTATATTTATTATCTTACATATTATGTGATTACATTACTTAAATAACACATTGGACACTGTGACTGATGGATGTTTATATTATTTTTTCTTTCATATGTGGACAATTTTGAACCTTGATGTTTGTGTGGTGTATCCAGACATATAATGTTAAGGGTATGATGTTTCTTTGGATTACCTGACTAGGATTATACATGAAATTGGCAGGTCTGATTGTATTTGTGAGATTACAGGTTTGATAATAATTGTGTATGCTTAAATTCCAAAATGCACCTGAATATGGCATTCCCACTATCGATAGATATATCCGTCGTAAAATCTGTCAGAAATTCAATCCCTTTATGCATGACATTACTGATGAATTATACTCGTCGGTAATTACTGACTGCTTGATCCGTTGGTAATTATCGACAGATGTATCCCTCGGTAATTACCGTCAGATCAAGCAGCGGTAATTACCGACGGGCATAATTCGTCAGTAAGTATTACCTACGTCACATTTATCAACGGATTATCGCTCGTCGATAATCTGTCGGAAAAAAAAGTTTAGCAATGGATTTTGACCGTCGGTAATACCTATATTTTTTTTGTAGTGTATGCTTTAAGTAAGAAAGTAGTGCATGTTTCCCTATGATGATCAGTAAGCTTGAGTTAGTAGAGAACTTTAGTGATATGAACTTGTAGGTGGTTTGTGAGGGTAGATTTAATTAGATGTAGCAATTTGACTATATCTAGTGATTTTCTAACCTTAATCAAAGAGAAACAGTTAGAGGATCCTAACTTGTAAAAGACAGTGGGGTTGCTTGGCTCTAAGCATACTAAGGAGTTTGTGTTCGGGTTAGATGGTGTGTTAAGGTTTAGAGGCAGAGTTTATGTGCTAGAGGATACAAAGTTGAAGAGGTTAATATTTAAGAAAGGGTTCAAGAGTCATTTTAGCATGCATCTTGGCAAGACTAAGATGTAATAGGACCTTAAGGAATCTTTTTGGTGGCCAGGCATGAAGTGTGATGTAGCACAATTTGTTGCAGCCTATTTAACTTGTCAGAAAGGAAATTGGGAGCATCAAAGACCCGGTGGGATGTTACAACAGTTAGAGATACCAAAGTGGAAATGAGATGGCATCACAATGGATTTTGTTACCCATTTACCATGATGTATGAGAGGTAATGATGCCATCTAGGTGACAGTGGACACGTTAACAATGAATGCTCATTTCTAGCAGTTAATATGAGGATGTCTATGGAAAAGTTGGCACTGTTGTATGAAAAAGAGATAGTGAGGTTGCGTTGAGTGCCTTCTAACATTGTGTTAGATGGAGATTCACTATTTACTTCTAAATCCTGGCGGACCTTGCAAGATGCTTTGGGCAATAGTTTGAGGATGAGTTCTGCCTATCATCCTCAAACATATGGGCAATCAGAGAGAACAATTCAGTCACTAGAAGACTTGTTGAGGACATGTGTGTTGGATCATCTAGTTGGATGGGATGAAGTGTTGCCTTCGGTGGAGTTCACCTACAACAATAGTTATCAGACAAGTATTGGTATGGCATCGTGTGAGGCTCTATATGATAGAATGTGCAAAACTCCTTTGTGCTAGTACCAAGATGGAGAGATGGTGTTTGTGGGACTTGAACTGTTAAATCAAACCATAGAAAAGGTAAAGAAGATCCAAGAGAGAATGAAGGCCTCACAAAGTTGACAAAAGTCTTATATTGATAAGAGAATGAGACCTTTGAAGTTTGCAGTAGGGGATCATGTCTTCTTGACGCTTGTAACATCTCGACCGGATATTACGAATTTAAATAATAAAATAAAGAAATAGTAACTAAGCGTCATTTATTGAAACATCATTTCCTAAAAACGCGGAAAATTAAACATTTATTACCTTAGAATTTATTCCAAAATCCATACTTATTAAACTCAATTACAATACCAAAGTCTCATGATATAAAGGTTTAAAATTTACTAAAAAAACCATAAACATAAAAACTCGATTAAATCTTTTCTCCCATATAGCCCACGCTCTAGCTCTATGCCTCGCTAGATCCACCTGCAATTTCATCTACTCCCGTGTACCGCGTACATGATCATCGCCAAGTACAAAACAAATATATGTACAAACACACGAAAGGAATTTCATCCTTTAATTCCATATCACATGGCCACCACCATGTCATCCATGATCTACGTCTTTAGGTGAATACCTCCAGATGTCTTGCTGCCACACCTACAAGCCACAACTTGTAGAGCACGTGCGAGAAACCTACTACAAACCATACTCTATAACGCCAAGTGGATGATCACTACGAACATAGTTCATAACATCCTAAGACTACCGAACTCTTCAGCTTAATACTAAAGAGGGCAATCTATCTGGACCCATCCGTACGAGCCACAACTCGCACACTCACACCGACAATACTCGCCAACCCGAGCCACAACTCAAGAGTTCATCATGTTCATTCGTCATCCCGAGCCACAACTCAAGAGCTGTCATTCTGAGCCACAACTCAAGGAACATCAACAAACCGACTTTCGAGATATCCCCAAAACCTTGTAGACCACGCACATTCAAAGCAAGAAAAACACTTCTGCCATAGTAATACCGCATGGCGCTGTTCCGAGTCACCGGGCGCTACACGCTTATAGACTGCCTAACGGGGGACACGTATCGCCAGGCACCAAGCACCTCAAAGCCCACTAACCTGTAGCCATCGCTTGGTGGGACCACCCTCACCGCCAGGCACTACTCGCTCCAAGACCTCACTATGATCGTAGCTATCGCTTGACGGGTTAATCACCACCGTCAGGTGCTACACCAGTACAACGAATTGTACTGGTTTAGGCACCCCAGATCTGAATGCACACTCTAATTAGGCACCAAACACCCGCAGTGAACTTTACCAAGTTAAATAAATCAACTCTCATGTGTTTAACTTGTCACCAATGTTCTTATTACCATTTAGATTCATGACCCAAAATTACCAATAATGAAACTTGCTTAAATTCAACATTTGCTAAGTCACAAAATGCCACTGTTAAATTTATACCTCTTATATTCGCAATACCACCTCATCCTCCACTCTATTTCATATAGCATAACCATTATACCTTAACCAACATTTACACCTCACTTTAAACTTAAACGAATCCACATAATGTCCCTAACTCCTAAAACTATATTCTTCTTTATCATGATCCAGAATTATGGTGTAATTAACTTGTGAAACACTATCATAACATCCAAATCGATTAACACCAAGTCATAACCTAAAATTCTCTCATTGACCCATCTTATGAAGTACTTATCCTTTTTAACTCCATATTTAGCATTTTCCAATCTTCTTATAATATTCCAATGAACTCAGATTAAACTACCCAACCCGCACTACACGTGCAAGCACACATTGCCCACTGTTCTGGTCTGGCACCTGGCGGAAGTTATGGTGCCGCCAGACGGTTCATGTAGTTCTAGAAAAAAACCCAGAATTTTCCTTACCTCTATGAACCCATCAAGTCCCGAATTACAACTTCTTTGAATTTCTAACTTAATAGGCTACATCCCCATGGTTTCGCTCATAGTTCAATCAATAAACTTCCAACACACGAACATCCCATTAATTTCCCCATTAATCTGATTCAAAATCTAAAATCCCCAATTTCTTAGACCCTAACTCAATGCTCATACAGTTTCATCCAATTTAACCTCCAATCACACGTAATTCAACGATATATGACATCTAATCATTCACAAACAGATATAACTTCCTTTTTCCCCCGATTAGAATCATCCCAAAAACATCAAAACACCAAAATCGAGTAAATTTGACTCGCGTCGCCTGGCGGGTGTACATGACCGCCATACACTTCATTCAAAACCCAGAAAGCTGGGTTGAGAGACACACGTCACCTTGTAGCCAAATTATGCTGCCATGCGGTTCCTTTTCAGGAACCCAAAACTATGCAGAGAAGGCATGAGTCGCCTGGTGGCAGTTCATTGCCCGTTGGGCAATTTTTGGAAAAATTCTAGAAACTCGAAATTCAAGCAGAAATAGAAAATATTCATGCATATTCATAACATATATCATGCAATTATTCTCAAACATAAGCATTAACAAAACTCAGCTCCTCTAACCTGGATTCCTTGCTACACTTCAATATTTCTAGAGTTCCTTCTTGGTCAAAAATGGCCTCCCTTGCTTTCCTTTCCTTTCCTTTCAGCTCCTTATCTCACTCACTAATACAATGTTTACCCTAAAACCTCTCTGCTATACATATGCACCAATGGCAGCCCCAACAAACCCTTCTCTCACCCTTAATTGGTCACTTAACCATGCTTGATTAGCCTTAATGATAATAAAACGAAATTCCATTAAAATTAGCTTAATGGTCATTCAATATTGGTTTTATCGTGGTTTCACAATCCCCTTCAACTGCCCTCTTAGACGACTAAGGTTTCTGCTCTTTCACAATCCCCACAACCTTGCCAATGTCAAGTCTATGCACAACCAATCAACCAATTCATGTTTCATGATAATTCCTATAATTCTAGGTTTATATTATCATTCGTCATGATCAAGCATATTATTAAAATAATAATCAATTAAATAACTCATAAATGACATACATAGGACTTGAACCTAAGTCCTCTCAACATAATCAAGTACTCTCAACCAATTGAGCTAGTACTATTCCACATCACAATAATCAACATGTATGTCATAAAGGCTCCCAATACTCATATTTATTTATTAATTAATTATTTAATTAATTAAATTTAGCGGATCTTACAAGGGTGACCCTAAGCACTAGTGTAGAAAGGGCTATCCGATCAAGAAAACTTCTCCTAAGGTCATTGGCCCATATTAGTTCTTAAGAAGGATTGAACCAGCTGCTTATGAGATTACCTTACCCCTTAGTTGACTAGCCTTCATTAAGTGTTTTGTGTCTCTCAACAAAGGAAGTATGTGCTTGATCCATCTTATCTTTTGGAAGTAAAGGTTGTGCAACCAGTTAGTATCGAGGACCGACAAACAAAGCAACTTAGAGGAAAATCCATCAATCTAGTCAAAGTTGTTTGGGATAAGAGGACATGTGACTCTACTTAGTTAGAGGAGGATATGATGGACTCATGCACATCAATTTTTTGTAAGTCTAATTTTTAAGGTCAAAATTTGTTGTGGTTAGGGAGAATGTAAAACCCTTTAAATAATAATAATAATAATACCTTTCTTTTAAGAATAACAAAGGCAACCCCTCTTATTTTTATACACAGAAACCTCCTCTCTGTGAAACACAATCACCCTTCCCATGTCAATCTTCTTTCTCCAATTTCTCACTCTCACTTCATCTTTCTTGTGATCAGAGGTAGGAGTTTCGATCGTCGCAAAGTCGTCTTCGAGTCTACTCGATCAATTTCTCCATTCAGGTAAGGCAAAAATTTTAACCTACTTTGATGCCTATTGCATTTTTGTTTGGCATTACGATCTTTCTTGGATTTTATTCATTTTTAGGCTTTAGTTTAAGTTCTCTACTAATTAGTAGTTCCTTCCTTTAGTTCAATTGCTCGTACGTTATCTTTAGGTTGAAGAAGAATTTTCATGAGTCGAAGGGTTTGGAGGGTTCTGTAAAGTTGTTTGGGGTTGTTTTTCAAGGTAAGGGAAGCTAGTGAGTGTGCCTTAGTATGTTTTTCAATTGAATTATGGTATTATATGTTTGTTCTTGTTACAAATTTGGAAATTTCATTTTTAGAAAATTTGGTTCTTGTTAATTGATAGTTTAATTCCATGCATTGATAAGAAAATCTGATTTTTAAAAATGTTAATTGTTATAGAATGGATGCCTCTGTTCAAAGATATTATGGTTGTCTATTTTGTAATAAATATATTGAATTGGTGGGTTATAGTGACATGTTAAAAGTTTATATATGCGAGGTTAAGTTATGGGTCTTGAAGAAATATAATTCTTAAGTTGAATGGAAGGTGATGTAAAATGTGGTATAAGGTTAGACTTTGGGGTTGTAACCATGTTTGAATTGAGAGTTTGATATTACTTAGCTAAGGTTTTGCTTTTACTCACATATAGATTTGGTAAATGTAGAATTTAGGTAGTTTAGAATGCAATTGGAATGAGATATCTTGATTATTGCAATTGTTCAGTTTGGTATAATTTATAAATCACTTTGAAATGTGTTTGAGGAGAGAAAATTGCAAGATACCAAATTGTGCAGTGGAATTAGTCAAAATCTCACAACCAAGAAGCATTTCGTGTGGCACTACCTAGTTTCCTACACTGTAACGTTTTTGTAAAATGAAGATTCCAACTTCGTTAGCCATCAAATCAAGCTAAAATTTTAACAGCTGATCCTAGGAACATAGTTCTTGACTTTGATTGGTCAAATCTTGAATTAGAAGTCTGTAGTGAGATTAACTTTGATCGTAAGGTTTCTGCAAATTAGGTTGTTGACAACTTTGACCCTTGTTGCTTGTTTGGTGTATAAATTTATCCATAGTTATTCAATTAGGTTAATTCTTTTTGCATTTGGTTCTTGATTCAAATGCAATTTTATTTCTAAATCCCAAACAATTTGTATAATGTGTTGTTGATTTGAATTGGATAAAAATAATAAGATTTAGTTGTTTCCAAGAGAGACATATGCTATTTGGTTAGTAATGTGTTTTCAAATGCTTGTGTGAGAATGTAGGGGATTCCATGGGGGAAATCCTATTTGATGTAATTAGTAATGTGTTCATTGATGTAAGGAGTCAAGTGAAGGTTTATCCTGATACTATAATGCTCATTCAAGACTTATGTGTTGATAAAAAGAAGAAGATGGACATCTTCCTCCAATAAGGAGTTTTGATGATGATGATGACTTATGAAGAAGTATGGAAGACTTGATGATGATGCATGAAAAAATGTTGAAGACTTAAAAGAATGCTTTGATTCAAGAGATGCATTGAAGACTTAAGGGTTTAGTTGTTTAAGTCTTGTAATTTGTGTTTGTTATTTAAAATAGTTAAATTAGCATGTCAAGAGTCAAAAGGCAAAACCCAAGTAGTAGAGCACCAAAAGAATTTTATTTATTTGCAAAACTCAATGGAATAATCGATTATTCTTAATGATAATTGATTATCTTAATTAAAATTGATTTTTGGGAAAAGTCTCTGTGATAATCGATTATCCCTGTTGATAATCGATTACTGATAATTGATTATCACTTGCTGATAATAGATTATCCTGGCTGATAATAGATTATCACAGCGAGAAAAATATTTTTAGAAAAGTTTCTGTGATAATCGATAGCAACTGTGACTTAACTTTTCATATTCTTAATCTAATTTCTAAATAGGCTTCTATAAATAGAGTGGTAGGCTTTCATTATCAAATACAGAAGTTAGAGAAGTCTGAGTACTTGAGAACTCTCTGTGGGAAGGCTTTGAAAAACCTAGTATGGGTAGAGCGATAACTTTTATCAAGTGGGATCTTGAGGGATTGAGTGCTGCTGTTGCTAGGAGAACCCGGTCATCCTTTGTGTGATTCAACGGAGGTGTTCATTCCTTGTGTGATTCAAGGAAGGTGTTTTCATCCCTTGTAGATTTCAAGGGAGGTGTCTTCATCTCTTGTTTGATTCAAGAGAGGTGTTTTCTAAACCCTAATCTTTCTTATCATTGATTGTAAGTTTGGTTTATTTTAGTGATTGAGTTAATCTCGTTTTTAAGAGATTAACAACTAGACATAGAGTCTTTTGATATGAACCAGTATAAATACTCTATGCAATTTTCTCTTCTCTACTCTCTTTATTTTATTGTGTTTATTAAAACAAAGGAAAGAATTTTAATTGATCTTTGATATTAAAAGGGAAAATTTTAAAAGTACAATTTTTATTAAGAACCCAATTCACCCTCCCTCTTGGTTTTTGTCCAAACGTTTAAACATTCCGCTGCGCGATACCAACATCATGTAGAGTAGAATGGGTAATGTCGTGAGAGGGGAAAGAGTCCATGTCATTAAGAACAACCTTAAGGCTCTTATGAACGTTAAATAACTAACCTTATATGTGGTAGGATGAAACTCATTGACAATGACTATAGGTTGTAGAGGCCACCACAAGTGCACAAACCACCAAGAATCATACATAATTGTCTAGATTCGGATAATTGAGTCTAAAGTGTCATTATGTGTGATGGGTTACTTGATATTGCTCAGTATAGTGTATTTGGCGCATTGTTTTGTAATTTTTTCGAGTGTTATATATATATATATATATATATGTGTGTGTGTGTGTGTGTGTGTGTACTTTTTTTTTCTACAATTAGCTTATCCTTTTATGTGTTTGTGTACTTGTGTTATTTTCTCCTTTTTGCAATTAGCTTCACACCACGCACACCTTTACCTTCCCATTTACCTTCATGTATAGTCTTAAGAACGTCAATTGGTTCATAACATGACATATAAGTTGAGCAGAATTCAATGGCTTCTTTTGCAATGTACCGCTCTATAATTGAAGCTTCTGGTCGATACTGATTCTTGACATATCCCTTTAAGATCTTCATGCATCTCTCCACTGGGTACATCCATCTCAAGAAAATCGACCCACATAATCGAATTTCCCTTACAATATGAACTAACAAATGAACCATGATATCGAAAAATGAGGGTGGAAAATACATTTATGATTGACACAATAGCCTAATGGCTTCATTTTCCAAATCATCTTACACTTGAGGGTCAATAACTTTCTTACATATGGCATTGAAGAACATACACAAACATGTTAGAATACCTCTAACAAAAGTAGGTTAGATGGCTCGAAAAGCTACTGGTAAAAGTTGTGGAATCAGCACATGACAATCGTGAGACTTTAAACCCACTAACTTTAAATCTTGCATAGAAATAAGGCTACTAATATTTGAAGAGTAACCTTGGGGAACCTTCACACTTGTTAAACACTGACAAAAAATTTGCTTCTCCTTTCTAGAAAGAGTGTGACAAGCTGGAGGCAGGTAGGTGCGTCTTCCAATTGATTGTGGATGTAACTCAGAAAAGATGTCCATTTCAGTCAAATCTTGTCGTGCTTTTACTCCATCTTTAGTCTTTCCTTTTACATTTAGTAAAGTCTCGATGATGCTGTCACATACATTTTTTTTCAACGTGCATCACGTCTATACAATGTTGTACCTCAAGTTTACACCAATATGAAAGATTAAAAAAGACTGATCATTTCTTTTAAATGTTTTTCTATGTGGTCTTTTTCTTTTAATGTTTTCCAAACACAATGGCAATGTTTTTCACTTGGTTGTATACTTCTTCACCATTGCAGGGTCTCGCTACAACTTCAACCTCAGGACTTCCATTAAATGCTTTTTTCATTCTATGATAAGGATGATTTCAAGGAAGAAATTTTCGATGTCTTGAATACACAGTTTTCTAACCGTGCTTCAATTGAATATAACTCGTGTTTTCTTCACAAATGGGACATGCAAAATGACCTTTAACACTGTAACAACTCAAGTTTCCATATGTTAGGAAATCATTTATGGTGCAAAACAACATTGCACGTAAACAGAAAGATTCTTCACAATATGAATCGTAAAAATCGACGCATTCTTCCCATAATAGTTTCAAATCATCGATCAACAACTTTAGGCACACATTAATGTCATTTCCAGATTGTCTAGGACCCAATATCATTATAACAACATATATTTCCTCTTCATGCACAACAATGGAGACAAATTGTAAATCATTAGCAAAACTAGTCATGAACTATTTTTGCTACTTAAGTTCCCATAAGGAGAACAAATGGTGTAGGTGAGTTTACTTCCAATGAGTTAGAAATTTTTCGTAGGGAACATGAAATAATACTTGAAGTTATTGCTTCTTACTTTCCCTGACACAATGGAATTGTAAAGAGAAGAAATAGAACAGTGAACATGATAAGAAGCTTGCCTAAAAAAAACTATTCCTCATAACTTTAGGGGTGAAACAACAATGTTTGTAGTATATGTTCTTAATAGTTGTTCTACCAAAAGACTTAATTCTAGAGTTTCAAAAGAAATGTGAACTAGTGTCAAACCTTATGTCAAACGCCTAAGATATTTTGGTCCATTATGCTAAAAACACATTCCAGATCAGAGGAGAAAGAAACTTGATGAATAAAGTGAACCTATGACTTTGTAGGCTACAATTCTACAAGCTTCTACAAATTATACAATCCTAAGACATAACAAGTGTTTTTTTTCTGGAGGGATGTGTACTTTGATGAATCTAGTTCATGGAATGAATTACATTCTATTTTTGTCCCATGTTTCTAGTTTAATTGGGATGAAAACATCTCACAGGAGACAATTAAGGTTATTGGATCTTAGGTAACAAATGATAGACCTATAAGAAACATAATGATTTCATCATGACTCTTAGATTATAAGATTTATTCTGATAATGCATCTTAAATGAAGGTGATTTAGTTTTGCATTAACACTCATGGCTAATATAGAATCTATCAATTTTGATGAAGAAATTACTAACAAAGTGTGGAGATAAACTATGGAAGAAGAATTAAGGAGCATTGAGAAGAATCTTACCTAGGATATGGTGAATTTACCATAACACAAGGTTAATGGATTAATAGATGACAATGAGGTTATTGATGTTTTAGCTAGTTTAAAATTTGGAAGTTATGGAAGCTTGATGGTAAATCAACTTTTCTTAATGGATACTAGATTACAAAGTCTTCGTCACATGGTCCCCTAGATTCATAAGGAAATGGAGTGAGTAGAAAGCTCTGAGGGTAAAGAAGGTTCTATATTGCTTGAAACAAGCACCTAGAGCCTCAAATGAAAGGATTGCCATTTTTCTTAATATTGTTGGTTTTCAAAAATGCCTACTTGAACATGGAGTTTATGTGAAAATTGTAAGATCAAATAAGATTCGTATGATTTGTCTATAGGTTGATGATATGTTAATTACTAGAAGCAGTACAACTAATATTGAATCCATTAAGCAAAGTTTAAAGATTGAGTTTGAAATGACAAACTTGGGAATTCTATCTTATTTCTTGGGATTAGAGTTTATCTATACTGAAAAAGGTGTCATTTTGCACCAGAAAAAATATATCTCAAAAGTATTGAAGATGTTTAACATATTGAAGTGTAACTATGTAGAAACTCCAGTTGAGGTGAATATGAAACTTGTAACAAGTGAAGATGAAGCTTTTGTCAATTGAACATTGTTTAGACAAATTGTTGGCAGTTTGAGATTTATTTATTAAGAACCCCATAAATTGTTTTCAGTGTTGGACTAATAAGCAAACTAATGAGTAATCCTAAGTAAGCACATTTGCTAACTGCTAATAAGATCATGAGGTATCTAAAAGGGACCTTAGAATATGGAATTATGTTTTCCTACCAAATGAAAGAAAATGACAGCTTAAGTTTGATTGCCTATTTAGATTTTAATTAGAGTGGAGATTTAACTTATAGAAGAAATACTATGAGACAAGTTTTCCTCTTGTCTAGATCTCTTATTTCCTAAAGCCCAAAGAAATGAATAGTGGCAACACTATCAACCTGTGAAGTTGAATATAATGTAGCTAGTTCATCTACATGTTAAGCATTATGGTTACACTATTTATTTAACGAGTTTAAAGTTTCTTTTACAATACTGTTGAATTATTTGTTCACAACAAATTTTCCATAAGATGGCTGAAAATCCAATATCTCATGGTAGAAGCAAGCACATAGACACCAAATTTTATTTCCTCAAAGATCAAGTAAGCAAGACAATGATCGCCTTGAAGCATTGCATGACATAGGTACAATTGGCATATATTATGACTCAAGCCTTGAAGAATGAAAGATTTAAGAAATTGAGAGAATCTTTAAAAGTTGTATGTTTTGTTTGTAAGGTTTTGAAACTAGGATGGGTGTTAGAATATGATTTAAAACAATTTGAATTGTTGTTTGTTGCTTTATATATTGTACATATAAATACTCTTTATACATCTTATAAATGGTAATATATACTCACTAAATCAAGAGCATTGTTTCTATAAGTTCAATATTTTATTTTCTTTCTTCCTTTGCTCCAATAAATGAAACTAGATAACTTTATTAACCATATGTTTTTGTACATAATACAAATATTTATACAAGTGTACTTATACCATCCTAGGTTTTTGACCGCAACTGATTTCATATCTTATAGCTATATTCATAAGCATTTCAATATTTAAAGCAATATAACATTACTTCATTCCTTGAATAAAAAGACTAACTAATGAATTAACATTTGAAAATTTTGCTTAAGTGGCAACCATGAGAGCAAGATCCATCAAGAGAATGTGAGGTTTTTGTTTTGTTGTTATTGTTCTTGCTTGAGCAAAACCATCTATCTCGAGCAAGAACGTTATCACTTAAGTGACAATTTGTCACTTGAATGACAAAACAACAATGATAAAGACCAAAATATTTGTCTCATTTTTGCTTTATGTAATAAAATAACATAGAAAAAGACCAAAATCTTTGTTTCATTTTCACTTGAGTGAGAATATCACATTTGAGAGGAAATATGCAATAATAGAGTCTTTATGCAGTAGATCAAAGCATTTATAAAACCTATAAAAAATATATCTTGAGAATTCAACATCCTTAACAAGTTCAAAATTCTCAAAATTCTACCATTTAGTCCTCAAATGTTATGCTCCAACCATTTCAGCTGAAATGACCATTCCAAGTTCACCATACCATTTAATTCAATTGAGTCTTCAATTCAATAAGTATCTCAAATTTATAAAAGTATATTTAATCATTTTAGCACATTTTAAAACACAAATAAAAGATATTTCTTATTTCAACATGCAACAATTTTTAGTAAAACCAAAAATTGTCATTCAACATTACAAAGACATTCACAAAAGGGTCATCAACTTCTTGATTTCATACATACATAACTCAATCATCCAATGTTATATTCAACTCAACTCTTAAACATAACTCAGTTATTATACTTCATCAATGATAGTTTCCCTTACTTAAAAGTAACTTGCACTTTAAGCAATACCAATGAAAACAATAAAAAAATAAGAGAAAAAGAAAGTTAGAGAGAGAAAGTGTTCTTTGAAAAGGAAAAGGGAGAAAGAAGAAGAAAAAAGAGAAAAATATAAGATTTCTAAATGAGCTAAAATTTAAGAATTGATTATGATGTAATTAAAATTTAATGTGTATCTTTATAAAACACTACAAGAAAATATGGATTTAGCATAAGCAAAAACTCAATACTAATAATAAGAAACCAATGTCAATTAGTCATTACAATTGGATTTGCATAGCAAAAAATTATGGACACTAATTCATTAACATCGAATTTTAAAAACTGACTCTAGGTAGTGTCGGCTAAGCTTAATAAAATCTATTTTTAATATTCGTTTAATTTATGTCAATTTGGCCATTGTTAACAAGAATAACTTAAAAAAAACTCGTACAATACCTCCATATTCAACAAATATAAATGAAAAAAAAAGAAAAAAAATTATAAGAATGAAAGAGATGGGTGTAGATGAATGTATATAAAAGAAATGAGGAGAAGATGTAGAGAATAATGTAGATGAAGGAGATGAGATAAGAAAATGTAGATGAAGCAAATGTGTGTGGACGAAGGAGATCAATATGGGTGAAAGATATAGAAAATTTATAAATATGGATGAAGAACATGAGTGTGAAGTGAGAATAGTGAGCAAAGAGATTTGTCATTTTTAAATATGGGTCATTAGATTAAAATTAGTATACGATTTATATTCTATACCAGTAGGGCCTAAGAATATTCGATAGCCCAAGACAAATGAATTTTTCTTGCAAATGGGCAAGGATACCTCAACTTACTATGCCCCAACTCTAAGGGGCTGATGTACATATCTAGGTCGAAGACACTTCGGCCTACAATGACATATCCACCAAGATTCACAATTAGCACGTCTCAACTCTAGGGGGCTAGTGTATATGTATAAGTCGAGAACACCTCGGTCCATAGAGGGACGAGGACACATCGACATATACTAAGATACTAGTATACCATTGCTACGGTATAGATCCACATAGGCCAAAGGACAAATTGCATAAGAATTAAGGATAAGTAAACACATTAAGAAACCCTAAAACAAGATAATCCTACGAAGCCTATGCCTAACAAGCTGGGCCCATCTAGGTATTATAAATAGTTGTTTTTCACGAGGTAGGTCAGTGTTATCATTTATTGCAATCATGTTGTCTCATTGTCAATAACTAACTTGAGCGTCAGAGTGCCTTTGCAGGTTCTCCCACTGAGGTCATATCACCCTCATCGAAAGAGGACATCCCGACCTTTAGTAGCGAAGAAGACTTATTATCTGAAAAGTGGAGAGAAGAATGGACACTAGAGCTACCTGATATGTCTCAGACTAAACTGAAAACTATTGTACCTTTGGATATATCTTGATCCAATAGGAACATATTCATTCTCATCAACACACATGGATTGATAATCTATAACTTAACGTTGGCTATGTTATCACTAACTTAAATAAATAAAATACTAAAAACAAATAAAAATAGCGTCCACTAAGTTAACATTAACCTTATTTATTTTTAATATTCAATTTAGTTATCATCTATATGACTAATTTTATTTATTTATAATATTTCGTTTTGTTAACAAGTAAACCTAATAACATTTACTAACATTGTAAAGTAACTAACGCTAATTAAATTCATGTTTTTAATAGAAATAAAGAAATAAAAATAAATTTAAAGAAATATATTGTGTTCATTTTAGTTCATGTATAAATGAAAGAAAAATCTATTTTCCATCGTTTAATACTTATATATAGTGAAGGAAATGACCATAAAGTTAGTCAAAATATCTTATTGGTAACAAAATATCTTATTATGAACCCAATTAAGTGTTCCGTGGAGGAATGGGAAGGGAAGCAATGAATTGTCGATTTATTTAACATCTCATTAACAAAAAACTATATGCAAATTAGGGATTGTCACACTTTGTTCCAGAAATATACAGATTTTCAATAATTGCAAGACCTTAAGGGAACCAATACTGTACTATTTTTTAATAATGATTCAAAAGAACTTGTAGCATGTCTCACAAAAGAAGAGATAAAGGCATAAAGAAAAGTATAACATAGAATCAAAATTTACTTTTATACTTGTGTAATGCAGAATTTTGGTCCTACAAATATAAGTGTGGTGACACCCGTTCATAAAATAAAAAAAAAAACTCTGAAATGTTAAGTACTTTTTTAAATCAAAACATTTATTATTATTGTAATTTTCACACATTTGTTTCTTAATTTTTTTTATCATTTATATATTTATTTCATTTCTATGATCTTTTTAATTGAAAATGCCACATGTATTATACATCATTATGCTCTGATTTTTTTATTATTTTAAATTAATGTAACAAAATGAAGAAAGAAATACATTCTTTTTAAAAAATGTACAAATATATTAATCAGACCAAATACACAAGGATAACTTGAAAAGGGTAAACAAAGCTCCATTTAAACCAGCACAACTAATAATATTTCTTATCTTTAAATAAAGAATAGTAATTCTTATTTAGAATCAAGTCAATGAAAAGATTCTTTGGAAAATAAAGACTTTTTCTTTTTTAAATTTAATGGTTGTGTATCTAAAAAGCATTACACTTTTAATTAATTACAAACTATTCTCGATATATATTTTAGGTGTTATGAGTTTCTCCAAAACACCATAGGTAAGAACTTGTGGTGTTGTAACTTTACCACTATTACAAGAAATACTTGTATTTAGCTTCCAAAAAATAGTGTGGACCTAAAGGGATGTTATTAGAGTTGGCTAAGTCGACTCTAAATAAAATATGAAAAATAGAGTAAGTCGACTCTAAGCATGGGTTTATTTGAGTGGATGAGTTTGAGGAAAAGGGAGTGAATGAGTTTGAGTGAATTTGAAAGTAAATTTTGTGTTATTTTTTAAGAGAATTAGAAATGATAGTGAGTGAATTTGAAAGTAAATTTTAAGAAAGTTTGTGAGTTATTTGATTGATGGTATAAATTAAAAAAGATGTTTTAATAAAAGTAATAGATAGATTACCATAATGCCTTTTATATCATAAGTAGTATAAAAATTGATATTTGTATGAGTTAAATTTATTTTGTTAAATTTTTTAACTACTAAAATTGAAAAAAAAAATATATAAAAATTAATAACACTCCAGCACAATGGGGGATCAGATCTGTAGAGAATGGGATCAAATCCTCTCAAATCTGCTTGTAATACGCGGGATTGAAAAAGTAGTGCATTCCGTAAATCATCGCTTTCACTCGCTCTCCAATTAACTCAAACAAACATAATTTTCACCTCGTAATACATCTTAGCATTTCCTTTCAAACAGTAAATTACCTCAAGCGAACACAACATAAATGCACATAAAAAAATAATAAAATAATAAAATTTAATTTTACGTCAGTCCAAATATTAAATTAATAATATTAAATAAATACAAAAAAATGTGGCATGGGCTTGACCTACGCTAAAAAATATCTTTTATTGATATAATTGTCGATGGAATCAAGGCTAAGTAGAATAGGTAAAAATACATAAAAAATGCTAATGGGAGCGTTCATCTACCCGACATTAATTAAGATATATTAAAAAAAACATTAATGGTAAGGTTTAACTGACACAAATGAAATACTTTTTTATCGTAAGAATGGTTTAACTTTATCAATCTTCATCTCAAATTATTATTTTTATTATGATGATTATTATTACTATTATTTTATGTATTAATTCTAAACATGTCAAACCTTGCAAATTTTGAATTTGTGACCCTTGATAATACAAGGAAAAATTACTTATATTGGATTTTAAATGTTGAAATACATTTAGATGTAATGGGCCTTGGTGATACCATTAAAGAAAGAAATAAAGCATCTAAGCAACTAATTTGCTTTTGCGACAACAATATTGTGAAAAAAGATTTCACAAATATTATGAATTTATTTCATGTCTTTATATGAATGAACAAAGCAATAAAGCTTTTGATGAAAAATCATGAGATCTACCGAACTGGTTCTGCTCCATTCCTAGAAGTGAATGCAACAATAAATATTATGAATTTATTTCATGCCTTTGTATGGCTGAACAATGAGCTTTTGATAAAAAATCACGAAACATGTCTAATTGTCTGATTGGTTATGCTCCATTCCTAAAAGTGAATGCAGCAATAAATATATGAATTTATTTCATGCCTTTGTGTGGCTGAACAAAGGAATGAGCATTTGATAGAAAATCATGAAACCTATCTAGTTGGTTCTGCTCCATTTCCAGAAGTGAATGCAATAACATTTGATTTATATTTTCATGATCGTGATATTGATTATGGAAATTTCAATATAAAGGAAATTTCAAAGACATATTTTGTCAACAGAAGTGGCACAATAATGTGAAAAAGGAAAAAGAAAAATGTGAAAATATTGGCAAATAAGATGAAAGTATATATTATCATTATGATGATAAAGGCCATTTAAGTTGTACTTTTCGTACACCAAAGCATCTTACAAATAATGAGAAGAACATAGAAACACACTTTGCTTATGAAGATGGTGATTCTAATTATGGTTATATGGATGCTACTCCTCTTGATATTATTATTTTCTTTGCTAAACCAAATGGAAGCATTGATCACCTCATTGGTTATGAAAGTGTTAAAAAAAGGATTTTCTCATATTGATATTTATGTTTGTATGAAGAATGAATGTTGACACTAGCACGAATGATGAAAATATATGTCTTATTGATAGTGTAACAACACATACAATTTTCAAGAGTAATAATTGATGCATCAACTAGATGGTCACGTATTTTTTTACTATCAACTCGCTGTCAAGTATTTGTAAAGTTATTAGTATAGTTAAGGCCTCACCTCCCAGATTATCCGATTAAGAAAATTTGTTTTGATAATACTAGTGAAATCACATCTCATGCTTTTCATGAGTATAGTATATCAATTGGAATTGAAGTTGAGCATCCAATAGCACATGTTCATACTCAAAATAGACTTGCGAAATCATTACTCACTTCTCATTCTTTGCAGCAGCTTATTTGAATACCGGTGTAAAGGCAGCTCCCGAAATAGGAAAACGTCTAAAATTGGTTCCAAGATCATTACTTATGAGAGCTAATCTTCCAATGGATACTTGGGGATATGCAATTTTGCATGTTGCATTATTGATTCACATCAAACTAACAAGTTATCATAAATACTCTATTGTGCAATTGGTTTTTGGTTAATGACCTAATATTCTCATTTAAGAACTTTTTTGGTGTGGTGTATATCTTTTACCCACCAAAAAGGACTATGGTGGGTCCTTAGAGAGAATTGAGAATGTATGTTGGATATGATTATCCCTCAATAATGAAATATCTTGAACTAACAATTGGAAAAAGGTATTGGTTGGAATGAATTATCATTCTCTCATTTTGATTCTCGTACAAAAGAATGTGAACTAGAAGTTCAAAGGATAATTCATTTACAAAATTAGTCAATCAATTACCTTATGTTTTACGGATAGAAAAAAGGTAATTTATACCAATTGCTAATGCTCCGAAGATATTTGATATTAATTCATAACACGCCTGAAGCGTGGTAGGCCTGTTAGTTCCAAAGACATGTTTGAAGCATGGTAGGCCTATTGGTTTCAAAGATAAAAACTCTTGAATGAGAAAGGGAGCTAAAATGCAAGATGACCTAATCAAAAAGGTGAAAATCTCAAAAGATTCATTTGACGTAATTAATAATTCGGTTCTAGAAGAACCTCAGGTACCTAAAATTGTTGAAAATGTTGAAATCTCAATAATTATGTCATGAATCATATAATTTGGAACCAAAATGAAGTCAACATTGACGAAACTTTTAGATATAATATAGTGATGAATGTTATGAATAAAATGAGGATCAATAACTAATGATCATTGAAGATTGCCAACAAAGAAATGATTGACCAAAATGAAAATATGCAAAGAATCATAATTAGATTTGCTTGCTAAACGAAATGTTTTTGGACTTATAGTTCGTACACTTAAAGGTGTGAAACTCATTGGGTACATATAGATTTTTGCACAAAAACACATTAAGAATGATGAAATTGTTAGATACAAAGCACAATTGGTTGCTCAAGGTTTTTCACAAAAACCTGATATTGATTTGTGAAAAGACATATTCAATGGTATTGGATGCAACATTAAAATATTTGATTATCCTAGTTTCACAACAAGGTTTGCATTTACATCTAATGTATGATGTTACAACTTATTTGTATGATTCTCTAGAGAATGATATTTATATGAAAATTCCTGAAGGATTTAATTTGCCTAACAAAGCAAATTCTAAAGAGGATTATTCAATAAAATTGAATAAGTCTCTTTATGGATTGAAACAATCAGGACGTATGTAGTATAACCTTCTTAGTGAGTACTTGTTAAAGGAAGGGTATAAAAATGACCATATTTGTCCATGTATTTATATGAAAAGATTCGAAAATGAATTTGCCATAATTTCTGTTTATGTAGATGACATAAACATCGTTGGAACTCCTAATGAACTCACAAATGTAATTGATTATTTAAAGAAATAATTTGAGATGAAGGATCTTGGAAGGACAAAATTTTGTTTGGGAGTACAAATTGAGTATTTAAACAAAGGTATTTTTGTACATCAAGAAACTTACGTAATGAAAGTTCTTAAAAGGTTCTATATGGACAAATCATGTTCATTATGCACTCCAATGATAGTGAGGTCGTTAAAGGTTGATAAAGACCCTTTTTAGACCTCAAGAAGAAAGATGAAGAACTTATTGGTAGTTAGACCTATAAGAGCACTAATGTATCTTGCTAGTTATACTCAACCTAATACAACATTTGTTGTAAATTTGTGACATTCGATTAGAGTAAAACATATACTTTGTTACCTTAAGGGTACTATGAATATGAGCTTATTTTACCCAAATGATTCAAAATCAGATCTAATGGGTTATGCAGATGCAAGTTATTTATCAGATCCTCATAATGGCCGATCATAAATAGGATATTTTTTCACAGGGGTGGCATAGCAATTTCATGGCAATCTGTGAAACAAACAATAATAGCAACATCATCAAATCATGCGAAAATTTTAGCATTACATGAGACAAGTCGTGAATGCGTTTGGTTAAGGTCTATAATTCAACATGTGCGACAAACTTGTGGTTTATCCTAAAAAAAATGAAATCAACAACCATATATGAACAATAGTGCACGCATTACTCAATTGAAGGAAAGATATATTAAAGGAGACAGAACAAAAAATATTCTTCCAAAATTCTTTTTCACTCATAATGTTCAAAGAAATGGTGATGTAGAGATCCAAAAGGTTCGCTCATGTGAAAATCTAACAGATTTATTTACGAAGTCTTTGCCAAGGAGAACTTTTGAGCAATTAGTTCACAAAATTGGACTCCGTCATTTCAATGATGGAAGTTTAATTGAAGAGGAGAAATAGAAGATGTAAAGAACAATATTATATAGAATTATGTACTTTTTTTCCTTCACTAGGTTTTTATCCCAAAAGGTTTTTCCTAGTAAGGTTTTAGCAAAGCACATTCTTTTATCAATGGACACCCAAGGGGAAGTTTTATGAATTAATGGTCGTCCATTGATTTGATATAATTACTCATATGATTGATATGATTGATACTCATATGACTCATTACTCTTTATGTAATATTTTGTATTAACTATTTGATTTATATCCTTTTTGGGTTACCAGGTTGTATCTATAAATAAGATTCTTCCTATCAGTAATAAGACACACTAAAACGTTGCTCCCTATTCTCTCATTCTATATTCTTCCTTATATTCTCTATTCTTCTCTCTGTTATTAGCTTTATTTTATAACAAAATGAAATGTTTTTGAAAAAGTTTTCGAAGTCAAATTTTCCCTTTTCTTGACACTTATTTACCCCAATTTTTATAAAAGGTTAAAGTACTCTATTGGTTCACGTTTTTGTTCCGAAAAAACAAAAAAATTCAAAAAAAATGAGGAGTTGCCACGTGATACATCCTTAACACCGTTAACACCATACTAACGGAATGGACCTAATTATTACACATTTTCAAAAATATGGACCTAATTGAGACTAAAAAAATCTTAGGACCTATTTGAAATTTTAGAACAAAAAGGTGGACCAATGGAGTATATTAACCTTTATAAAATGATGATATGAGGATGTGTTGAGAAGGTAGCAACTGGTGTCAGCTTCATTAATACATTTTTCTCTTCCCTTAGTCACTTAGGTCTCATATCTTTCACCTTACTAGAGAGATATTAAGTTATAAGAAAACTATTTTTTTCCTCTATGATTCCTCAATTATTTCAGGAATGCTTACGCATCCCACTTCAAGTACTCTGGCAAGATGGAGCTTGCTGAGTGGTATTATGTTAGAGTTGCCTCAAAGGCAAGAAAGATCTATTTGACAGGTGGCTTCGGTAGTGTTCGTTAATATGACAAAAAGAGAGGGAGAGGTGGTGGAATGGAGAAGGTTTTGATAGTGATGGAGAAGAAGGGGTGGAGCGAGGATATGAAGGTGTTGAAGTGGTTGATGAAGAATTTAGTAGGGAAGTCAAGGCGATGGGAAGTGATAGTGGTGGTGTTCTATGGAAGACATGGTGCAAGAAGGTTGTTGCATGGTTCTTGGGAGATCTAGAGCAACTTGCATGAGAAGATTTATTGAATTGAAAATAGGGTTTTCAAGAGGAAAACTTGCAACTAAGTGAAGACTTTTCTTCCAAGGATCCTTTTTTTTTGCTATGATTTATGTTTTTTTTTTTTGCTTTTATGCCATTCTTTTCTCCTTTCTCTGAGTACACTACAATAAAATGTTTCATTAACAACCAATTTCAATGACCAAAAGTTGTTAGTCACTATAGTGATCAATTTCAATATCAATTTACTAAATAAAAATTATTAGTTACTAAAATAGTCACTATTATGAATAAAAAAGTATAATTGGTCTCTAAATTGGTTTCTAAAATTTAGCCAACAAGGTTTTAGGTACCAAAGGAAATTAGTCACTAAACATTAGCTACCAAGGTTTTTGCTATCAAAGAAATTAGTTTCTAAATTAGTCTCTAACTAATTAGTAGGGGTGGGCATGGATTGTTAATGATCCAATCCACATCCATTTTAGATCCAAATAATTGGATTAGATTTTTTTAGATTCATCAAAACTAGTTTGGATTTTTTTAAAATCCATATCCAAATATTTAGATCAAGATTTAAATCTAGTCCAAATATTTGGGTCAAGTTCAAAATCCAGAATCCATTTTTTATAAAAGAAATTTAAATTGAATTTTCTAAAACTTGTATCCTTAAGGCCAACACAACTCAGTTTGTCTGGGTCGTCGATGCAAGACCCGTGGAATTTAATTAAATAATTAATTAATTAATTAATAAATGCGGGTAGTGGAAACCTTTATGGGATTTAATATTGATTGATATGATGTGGAAAAGTACTAGTTCAAGTGGTTGAGACTACTTAATTGTGTGAGAGGATTTGGGTTCAAGTCCTATAAAACCATCATGAGACAACTAATGAATGGTAATTAACATAAGATTAATGCTACTTTTCATTTTGCCTCATTAAACCCACATTAAGACACCAATTAGAAGCCAATTAAGAGAAAAGGAGAGAGGTTTTGTGGCTGGTTTTACTGGATTGGTTGAGGGAGACGAAAATCAGAGTGTGTTGAGTGAATCATTAAGGATGATTTGAGGAGAACTAAGGGATTTAGGTTAAGGGAGTTTTACACGTTCTAATTTATGTTAAGTCTAAATCGCATATATATATATATATATATATATATATATATATATATATATATATATATTTATATATATGAATGTCCTCTGTTTCTGCTTGAATTGTTGCATTTCTAGAAAATTTCGAGAAACCGCCTGGCGGGCTATGCATAGCTGCTAGGCGGCTCATCATGTTTTGGTATTTCTGGGTTCCTGGGGAAGGAACCGCCTGGCGGCTAGGAATTTGATATTTTCTGTGATCTGGGTTGTTTTTGTTCGGAGGTAAAACTAAGTTTAATTGTTAAAGGATATTTTAATGTCAAATGGCAATTAATTTCATGTCATAGGGCGCATAATTGAATGGAACAGTGGAAGGATGCTCTTATGGTTGGAAATTTGGGGTTTGTGGTTTAAGGAAAGTTCGTGGGGTTAATTGTACTGGAAAATGTCAATAGTGTAAGTGGAATGTGAATCTCTATGATGATGAATGATTTCGAGTGAGAATTGGATGAAAATTACAAAGACGTGAGGTTGGGAGTTGTTGGGGATTTCGAGGGTGCTGGAAAATTTTGGGAAATTCCTAGAAGGCTATACATCGCCTGGCGGTACGTAATGAGCCGCCAGGCACTAGCGCAAAGGAGGTGCATAGGAGGAACTGGGTCCGTGGAAACTAAGTTAATACTAAGTTAATACTAAGTTATTATTAAGAAACATGGTTGATCAGAGACATAGGGTGATTGGTGTGTGGATTACACTAGGGAGAATTGGAATGGTTTAATGATGTTGAAGGAAATTAATTATAATTAGATTGTGGTAGAGGTTTGGGATATCGCCATAGTTGGTATAGGTTTCTGTAACATAATTAGCCAAGTGGAGGATAATCTTAAAGTATATTGAACAAATGGCTAATTAGGTGAACATAGAACATGTTTAATATTAAAGAAGGAAAAATAGTATGGTGCTGTTTTGGATGAATTACTTAGAGTTCTATTATTAATTGATAAGTGTAATTGCTTTGGGTTGAGGCAGTAATGAGAAATGGTAGTAAGTTCAGGTAGTTTTGTGTCTTTGGCCTAAGGTGGAGTAACTTGGTTGTTATTTAGTTAACTTGGAAAAGTATGCAAGATCTAGAGAGTGAATCTGGCATTGAGTTAATTGTGATATTAAGGTATAAGAAAAGCAAGTTCGGAAATCTAAATTGAAACCAGAAGGATTGGTAACCAGGTAATGAACTTGGAAGAAGCAAGGAGGATTGAAGCCAATCATGAAAGACCTAAACCAGTACAACTCGAGATACTGGTATAGCGCCCAACGGTAGGATCTGGACTGCCAGGTGATAACGAGGGTAATCGTGGGCTCCTGGAACGCGTGCACCTGGCGTCGAGAAAGGGTCCGCTAGGCGATGTCTACAAGTAATGATGGTTCTGAGGCGCTACGCGCCTGGCAGTAAGCATCCCCCCACCGGGCGATATGGAAGCGGCAGCGCCTAGCGGCACGTGTCCCCCGCTAGGCGATTTTGCTACAACAACCTTTGGGTGCTGGTTCTGCATGCGTGATCTACAAGGCTTTTAGGATACTTTAAAGGTCAACTTGTTGGTGTTCCTTGAGTTGAGCTCAGAACGTATCCCTTGAGTTGAGCTCGAGTTGGCGAGTGTTGTCGATATGAGTGTGCTGGTTGTGGCCAGTACAGATGGGTCTAGATAGATTGTCCTCCTCAGTAGTTAACTGACGAGTTTGGTAGTCTTGGGACATTGTGACTATGTCGTATTTGGGAACTCCACCTGGCGTTACGGTGTGTGATCCGTAGCATGGTTTCCCGCACGTGTTCTATCGGTTATGACCAATAGGTATGGCAGCAAGACACCTTGAAGTACTCACTAGAAGATGTAGAACACGAGTAACATGGTTGTGGCCATGCGATATGGAATCAAAAGGGGGGAATTCCTATGGTGTGATTGTATGATATATATATATATATATATATATATATATATATATATATATATAT
>Ga0214542_1002838_pt1 | contig 35679 bp, 20 predicted proteins | sample CNSS1metaG_FD_160096 | JGI IMG/M metagenome (GOLD analysis project Ga0214542, IMG submission 160096) | Root nodule microbial communities from cowpea collected in UCLA plant growth center, Los Angeles, California, USA - CNSS1 | ecosystem: Host-associated > Plants > Roots > Nodule | place: USA...
AACTTAGGGAATCAAAAATAACAAACACAAATGAAAGGGATGAAGGATTAGTGAACTTCCTTTCTAAACATGCTTAGTCTTCTTAAGCATGTGCCTCCATCCTTGGTTGGGGTCAATCCTTCATCATAAGGGGTACTCACTGGTTTAAACTCATAATATAAAAACTTCCTAAGAAGTTTCTCAATGTATTGTTCATGGGATAGTAATATACTATCTCCCTTCCTTATGATTCTAACAACTAAAATCACATTGGCTTCAGCAATGTCTTTCATTTCAAACTTAGATCCTAGAAACAATTTAGTTCTAAAGACTATATTAATTCATGTACCAAAAATTAACATGTCATCCACATACAAACATATAATGACACATTCACCATTTTTAGATTTATAGTACACACATTTATCATCATCATTAGGTGAAAAACCATCACAAAGTAACACATTATCAAGTTTTTCATGCCACTGTTTTGGTGCTTGTTTTAACCCATACAAAGATTTTAAAAGTTTGCGCACCTTATTTTCTTGACCAGGGACAACACACCCTTTAGGTTGAGTCATATAAATTTCCTCCTCTAATTCACCATTCAGAAAAGCAGTCTTAACATCCATCTGGTGTATCACTAGCTTATGGGTAGCTGCTAGAGCTAACAAAACATGAATAGAGGAAATTGTAGTCACAAGGGCAAAGGTATCAAAGTAATCTATGTTGGGTTTCTAAGTAAAACCTTTCGCTACTAATCTTTCCTTATATTTATCTATGGACCCATCAGGGCGATACTTTTTCTTAAAGATCCACTTACAACTAATTGGTTTTGCTCCTTTAGGCAAATCTACTAAGGTCCAAGTATTATTTTTCTCAATTGATTCAATTTCAGTCCTAATACCCTTATCCCACTATTTTACATTAGGAGCACTAGTAGCCTCTAAAAAACTTGTTGGATCATTTTCAACTAGATAGGTGTAAAAGTCATCTCCAAAAGAAGTTTCCTTCCTCTGTCTTTTACTTATTCTCAAACCTTCACACATGGCATCACTATTATTATCTATAGGTTGTTCAACTATATCACTAACCTTTAAAAGAAATATATGTTTAAAAACCTCAATATTTTTTATCTCCACAATAGTATTATGTTCAATCACATCACTTTTAAGAACAAGAAACCTATAGGCAGCATTATGTTCAGCATAACCCAAGAACATACATATTTTCATTTTCTTAGGATCGGGTAACATTACTTTAGCTAGGCACCCCCTCACTCTTAGATATTTAAGATTAGGTTGATAACCTCTCCATAACTCATAAGGAGTTTTACCCGTTTTCTTATGAGGTATTTGATGAGTCATTTCCCTTATTCCATTGTCTTTTTTGTGCCATTCTTGAGGGTTGTTTAGTGCTTAATTGTCTTTTGTTAGTGAAATTTCCTCAGTTGGGTTTCATTGGACCATTATTCTGAATTTCTAGTAATTTGGCATTAATTGGTCTAATTATTGTTTGTAATTATTTTTAGGTATTATGTGGAACAAGTTTTGTAGCTTGGACATTTATCTTAAGGTCAAGAGAGAAGGCCACGTGATTTCCATATCATTGCCACGTCTGCGCCATGTCAATGAGCCTGCCCACGTCATTGGGTCAACATTTTCAGCCCATAGTGGCATTTTTGTAATTCTGAGTGGCAAAATAGCATTTTTGTAAATATGTAGGTCTATAGTTATGTGACCACGAGATTTTTAGGTCTTCTTATGTGGCATCCGAACTTCATCTTCTTCATTCTCCATTTTCACGTTTTGAAGCTTTGGTGGGTGACCATGGAGGTGCCTTCTTTTGTTTTTCACGTTTTAGCACTTGTTTTTACCGTTTTTATGCACATTTGACAGTACCCAATGTGGGTTTAGTGTTTTGAACTCATTTGCTAGCTTGGGCATCTCGTTTTGTGAATTGTATTGACTTGGAACAACACCCATGTATGGGGTTTTCAATTTTTATATCACAACGTCGATTTTAGTTCCATTAAAGCTTTAGCATTCTCTTTTACTCTTGAATTTGCATTTGAATAATACCCAAGTTAGGGTTTGATGTTCTGTTTTGGTGAATTCCATTTTGAAGTGTTTAATTGCCCTATTTCCATGTATATCTAAATTCGTGTATTGACTCCTTGATGAAAAATGCAATGAAGCTTTGAGGTTGTGCTTGTTTAGTGAAATCTACTATGTCTTTGTCCTGAATTCGGGGAATGCATGTGTTGAACTACAATTTGGAACCTTTGAGTTAAAACAGTGGTCACTAGGAGACGACCTTGGGTTAACTCCTGAGTACTACATTTAAATGTTTTATTTGGTCAGGTACGACCTCGGTCAAATTTGGTGTCGTTGTTGGGGACCAACATTTTTAGTCAAAGTCATTTTTAGTTTTGTGTTCTATTTTATTTTGTGTGTGTGTTGTTCTGTGATATATTTGTTAAGTATGGTTGAAGTTGATGCGCATTTAGTGATGTTAATGTTTTGTTCAGTGTTGCCATAGTAGTGTTTGTGTTTTAGTGAGTGAGTGTTGTTGTTAGATCATTGTGGTAGTGTTTAGTAGTGTTTATAATGAAAATTTTGTGTATGTTTTTAGCAAAACTTCAAACATCCATAATTTTTGTTCTGGTTATCAAAACAGAACAAAATTTATATCGATTTGGGTAGAATTGAATTTTCTTTGCAACAGTGATTAAAACCCACACACAAGCTACCAATGATTCTTTTAAGCAAATTACAAAAAAGCTTTGTTGTGTCTTGTAACTATAGGCAATGAAAGCTCTTTTACAAATGACAAGTTAGTAGTTATCACCCTTCTCATCCCATCAAAATTTAAAATAAAAAAATAAGGCTAAAAAAAATAACTACTGGGAAAAAAATTATGTGACATGGCATCAGTGACAAATTGCAAATTGATAGGGCTAGTCCAATTTATGTTCAAAAAAAGTGATTTTCCGTTATCCATTTGTTACTTTCTCATATTATTGTATACTATGATATTAGTTCCACTAAAAAAATGTGGATTAATTTATTAAGTGATATGAATAACTCATATCATGATTTCTGCAAAATATAGTTATTGTCACTAATAGATATTAGCATAATTACATGCATATGTACTTCCTAGTAAATATTCTCACAAGTTGACAAGCAACCCCATCAACATAGATTGAATATGAAACTAAATATAAACAAGTTGTGCAAGTAATTATGAAACTATAAACATAAACATTAATAGCATTATGGTTTCATATAATTTTCAAGCTAGGTGAATTGGATGGTGAAAATATGAAAATAAAATAGAGGAAGATCAATTTAACCTTTTTAGTTCCATCATAGAAACCCTATAATAAACACTTTGCCCAAATAATAACTACTAAAAAGAACGAAACCCAAAAACCAAAAACATGAAGGAAACCTTAAAAACAAAAATGTCATACATCCAAAACTAATGAATCAAGAAAATAGGAAACTAAAATAAATTAAAATAAAAAAAGGCCACAAAAATAATAAATGAATCAACACTTAAATAGGGAAAAGTTGGAGACATAACCATTGTTGTAAATAACTGACCAAACACAAACAAAAGGGTACTTCCTGAGGTATGTAAACTCATTACCCTTAAGGACTTATCCACAGTGTGTTGCGCAAGCCCTCTAGGACACAACAGGAACTTCTCGTATCTTTTGTGGATCCCAAAACTAGCAAGAAAGTAAGAAAGTACTCTGAAAGAGTATTCAACCCAAGATAATAGAAGAAAATAGAAGGGAGAAGAGAGCTTGAGAAAGAAGAGAAAGAATGAGAGATGTTGTGTGTTTTGGTAAGCACTAAAGCCACCTATTTATAGGTGTGAATGAAGAATGAAGAAGGCTAAAAAACCTATGACCCGCATGGAGAGAATCAATGCTCAACAACGGTCAAAATTTTTTCTTTATCATGTAATATACATAAAATTGAAACCATGCCTTAAAGATGAAATATAAACTGAAGCAAATCCTTGCATTAAAAAAAGGTTAACTGTTGCAGCGAGAATCATGGCCTGCAACGTTTAGAATATTTTGCAATAAAAATGATTATTTTATATCAACCACGATAACGATAGCAGAAAATCAAGGAGGTGTAAGAGAACTGGTTTACCTATTTCGTAAGTAGTGGAAGTCACAAGATAAACTAGAAATGCCTCAAACGAAATGACCATTGAGAAGAAGGGAGAAGGGCATAATAAATGAAACTTTGTTTAGTATAGATTCACAGACATAGAGCGGTTGCAACAGTAGTGGAAGAGAAAAATCGAGAAAGCAGAAGGGTGGAAAAAAAGCACTGAGGAGCGGAGATTCAAATGAAACCTAACACTCTTTCAATATCAAATTAGGACCGCCTTTCTCCCTTGCCAATGCCAGCGTGGATTTTATAGAAATAAAATAAAAATGTGAATGCTCTGTCACGTAGGATGCCAAGTCAGGGAGTATGGAACTAGTCAAAAAACAGTAATCATTATATCACTTTCCTTTAAAATAAGGGGTTTTGTAACCTTCCATATGGAACGAATCAAAACATGTCGTATAAAATAATCTAAAAGGAAAACGATTCATTGACACCCAAATCTTACTACCTTTTTTACCACTTTAAATGACAGCACGCATGGCTTTTCATTTCCAATTTTTATTTCTTTTTAAATCATCCACGTTGGTAGAGTGAATCCAAATGAATTGTGCACGTTTTCGAACAAAAACATTTCTCCCCTTCTCTTCTTCACTTTGCAACCCAGAACGCTGGACCAAAAACCCTTCTTCCCTCCTATTCTTTTATATGAACTTTGAAAGTGAAAGAGGAAACACAATTCACTCCCTAACAAAAATGGTGGACCCCACCCGTGCACACCAATATCAGACCCCCATCCCACTTGGGTCCACTAGCTCTAGGTGCATTTGGGAAAAAAACTTGCCTAACACATTTTTAAACATAACTTACAACTAAAGAGCAATTAACTTGTAACCCACGAAAGAGTTTTTGCACAAAATAAAATTGACAGATTTTGAAAGTGCATGAGGAAACACAATTCCCTCCCTAACTAAAATGGTGGACCCCACCTGTGCACACCAATAACACATCCCATCCCACTTCTTCTAAACCAGGTCTAGGTGCACTTGGGGAAAAACTTGTTTGACACATTTTTAAAGTTAACTTGCAACTATATACCAATTAACTTGTAGCCTACGAAGGAGTTTTTGCACGAATTAAAATTGACATATTTGGAAAGTGTAGGAGGAAACACAATTCCCTCCCTAACCAAAATGGTGGACCTCACCTATGTGCACCAATACCACTAAAATGGTGCACCCCATCCCACTTGGGTCCACCAATTCTAGGTGCATATTGAAAAAAACTCGCCTGGACATTTTTATACTTAACTTGCAACTAAAGACCAATTAACTTGTAACCCACGAAGGAGTTTTTGCATAAAATAAAATTGACAAATTTCGAAAGTGTAGGAGGAAACATAATTCCCTCACTAACTAATGTGCTAGGAAAGTTTTTCCTCTACACTTTCAAAATTTGTTAATTTTATTTTGTTTAGAAACTCCTTCGTGGATTACACCTTAAAAATGTGTCAAGCAAGTTTTTCCCCAACTGCACCTAGACTTAGTTTAGAATAAGTGGAATGGGGTGTGGTATTGGTGTGCACAAGTGGGGTCTGCCATTTTAGTTAGGGAGGAAATTTTGTTTCCTCCTCCACTTTCAAAATCTGTCAATTTTATTTTATGCAAAAACTCTTTCGTGGGTTACAAGTTAATTGCTCTTCAGTTGCAAGTTAAGTTTAAAAATGTATCAGAAATTTTTTTTTCTCCAAATGCACCTAGAGTTGGTGGACCTAAGTGGGATGGGATTTGCTATTAGTGTGCACAAGTGGGGTCCACCATTTTAGTTAGTGAGTGAATTGTGTTTCCTCCTTCACTTTCGATATCTGTCAATTTTATTTTGTGCAAAAACTCCATCATGAGTTACAAGTTAATTTGTCTATAGTTACAAGTTAAGGTTAAAAATGTATCAGACAAGTTTTCCCTAAATGCACCTAGACCTGATTTACAAACCCTAAACATTGACAATAGAAAAAACCCCAAACTTTGGAGAGGAAGAACAACGAATGTCAACGGAGAAGATGAAAGTACACGTAATGGCACAAAAGCCCCAATCTCTCGCAAAGAAGAAGATCAATTTCAACTTTCATCTCCATAAAAACCCACAATGGCACGTGCAAAGTATGGAAAAAAAAATGAAGAACAAAAACTTGGGTTATTGCTTCCATAGTTCAGACTAAAGAAAAGGAGAGGGGATGGGTTTTTGGTCCAATGTTCTAGGTTGCAAAGTGAAAAGGAAGAGGGGAGAAATGTTTCTGTTCGAAAATGCGCACAATTCATTTGGATTCACTTTGCCAACGTGGATGATTTAAAAAAAAAATTGCAAACGAAAAGCCACGCGTGCTGCCATTTAAAGTGGTAAAAAAATGGTAAAATTCAAGTGTCAATGAATTGTTTTCCTAATCTAAAATTATGTTGCACTACTTTATTATACAGTGTGATCAGCCATTCAACTTACTATCGGTCACTTAGTCCTCATCGGCAACGGCTTTACCTTCAACCCCTTCACCAACCTTTCCATTCTCTTCCCTACATCCGCTAATAAAGCTGAGTTTAGACCTATACCGGTTGCACATACTCCAACACTACATTCTCTTGGGGTTGTCTGCAATGTGGTGCCAATGGTGCTACTCTCACCTTCATACCCCAAGTGAGGTCTACCATGGAAACAATGACATTGCTTCTATGACGTGAGTCTCGTTGATGGTTTCAACGTATTTTGTGTTGTCTAAGACAACCTCCTCCTACATCGATTTACCACGCTCGCGCTCACTATAGACGGGTTTGAAAGTTCTCTAGGATGTGTTCTATCTACTTGAAGATCACTAAGGATATATATGTTTCTATTTGACACTACGAGTTGAAAGGAAATTTGATCTTTTGTTCTTGACTATTTTTATGAAGGTGTGTTTCTTATTAATTACATTAATTTTTTAATTCAAATTAAGTTTTGTTCTTTTACTAATGTTGTGTTTGGATTGGGGTGTGGATTTGAGGGAGTGAATTTGCATTGATTTGAGTTGATTTGTAGGTAAAGATGGAGATGTTTGGATTAAGGGACCTTCTAATTCATGCAGAATTTAAGTATAGTTTTTTCGTTACATAAATTAACATTTCTTTCTGGTTTCTCCCTTAAGAAAGTTTCTTCTTTAATCACTACTCTGGAACTGAATTATTGAACAAAGAAAGGCTTAGGCGTGTCCAAACCGAACCCACTGAGACATGCTCGGAATTCCACCGTTGAGAACCGTGAGCATGTAGTAACCAGAAGGTGCAACAAGGGATGATGGTGGGGCTTCCAACACTGCAACCACCCATCCATGACCACTTCTCTTCAAGCTCCTGCACCTCAGCTTCAGCATCCTCTGATTCATGGCAAAGGAATGAGTGGTAAACGGTGGTGCATAGGCACTGAACCCCATCTCATTGCTAGGCCTCCTCTTCAGGAAGAACCTAACTCTAAACTCGTTCCCATACTCAATTGCATGGCTGGTACCACTATATTCTATGGTCACGTTACTAGGCCTCAAGCTATGGTACCTCCTCTCCATATAGTATGGAACAAATGCTTGAAGTCTTAGCTCAGTTGGGTATGCAACATTGTGAAAAATGTACCTCCCATGAGGGTTACTACCCGCAACCAACACCCTCCCATCAGGAAGAAGAGTTGCTGATGAGTGATACACTCTTGCTATCTTGGTCGACATAAGGACTGTGAACCTTGCTCCAAGTCTTTTGCTGGGGCTGTACAGAAAAGGTTCAAGAGAAGCGTTTCTAGCATTGTCATATCCCGCAGACCCTCGTTCAGCACCATTTATGATTAGGATATCACCTCTAGGGAGAATCACCATGTCATGTAAGAGACGTGGCTTCGGCATGTGCTCCATATCCCACTTGTTCTTGTCTCCTGTGATCACCATTCTTCCACATGATCTTAACCCTTCCAAGAATCTTCGCTTAGCAGCAGCTGAGAAGGCTCCAGTGGATGAACCTCCACACACCATAACCTCCACTTTTTGGAAGTTGTCTCTGTGGTCCAATGGGAGTATCACAGATGAGCCTGAGCTTGGATAGTTTCTCGACCCTTCTCCTGGAATCCGAGGGAAGGTCTTGATCACTTTGTTTCTTCTCAGGTTGAGTAGGATGGAATCACGGTTGGCGAAAATGAACAGGTTTCCGTCTGATGAAAGGTGGAGAAAAGGGTACAGGTTGTTCCCTCCTTCGTTCCTGTCATTGGTTTGGTGCAAGAATGGAAGGTCAAAGGATTTTTCTCCAGGACTGATTTTTGGTACAAATTCATATGTCAAAGCTCTTCTTCCACCAACAACCACCACCCTATCATGTTCTGGTAGTAGCTGACTTGAAGCATACCACCTCCTATCAGATAGTGTTTTCTTTGATAGCATCCAGTCACATCGGTGATTCTCACAGGGCCTAAAGAATCTCACCCTTTTGGCACCTTTTTCATTACCACCTATTTGTAGAAGAGTACCATTGCTCATAAATGAACCAGAGGAACACCAAGGATCAGTTTCAAGCCTCAGAGGCCTCACTTTATTGGTACTAATGTCATACTCTACAGAATGAGCATAGCATGTGGAGTCCATCATATCATGCCTGCTTCTGCTGCACGTGCTTCCATTGAAGCGTCTACGGAGTTTGTAACTGGAAGGGCCAGCTCCAGTTTGATCGAACATTATGACTGTGTTTCTGTAGGTTAAAGCCAGATGCATGCCAACCACGCCGGTGCTGTTAAGGAGCAGTTGCCACTTCCCTCTTCTCCCCTCAGAGGGTGTCACATTGGCACCATCGCTGAATCCAACACAAACCAAGAAAAATAGGATTGTGATCATGATTCTACTGCAAGATATGAAGACCATGTTGAAGGTGATGGTTATTGGACTCCAAGGAAGTGTCCTTTTGTAGTTCTACCTTTTGCCTGGAGCCGACATACTAGGCACTCATGCTCTTGAAATGGTGCAATCATTTTGGCTAAAGTTCAGTGAATCTTGATATAACATTTTAAGGTTGTGTGAGAAACAATTGTGTGGACTCATGCAGGAGTGTATTCACCCTAAAACAATACGAGTTTTCTGTTTCTTTTCGTATGCATCACAATCTTTCCGTGTGATATTTTTTAGAGAGAGTTAATATGGTAATTGTTCTTTAAAATATAACGAAAAGGACATCTTAGTTATATCTTCTATTATTTTAGAATGGGTTTTATGTTACGTCATCTCTACAGCAGATTCTTTTAGAAAAGGAAATATATCAATTATTTTTATTTTCTTAAAAGAAAATAAAAAGAGACTAAGTTAAATCTATTATATATATTATATATTAAAAAAGTAAGATATTACTAAAATTATTATATTATCCTTTTTTTTATTAATAAATGTCACAAAAATTAATTGTTTTTGTCATTTTAAAACTTTAGTACAAAAGGACTTGAATTTTATTTTTTTTATTTATTTATAATTTTAACTATAATATTAATTATAAGTAATATTATTATTTTTAATATTTTTATAAGTATTATTATTTATAATTATTAATAATATTATTATTATAAATATGATTAGTAGTAATAGTAATAAAATTATACGCAATATTAGTATTATTATAATAATAATAATAATAATAATAATAAGTAACATTATTATTTATAATAACTTTATAACTATAAATATTATTTGTAGTAATAGTATAAAATTATAAGCATCATTAGTATTATTACAACAATAATAAGTAATATTATTATTTATAATATTTTTATAAGTATTATTATTTGTAATTATTAATAATATTATTATTATAAATATTATGAGTAGTAATAGTAGCAAAATTATAAAAAATATAAGTATTATTATAATTATAATTATAATAAGTAATATTATTATTTTTAATATTTTTATATTATTATTTATAATTATTAATAATATTATTATTATAAATATTGTTAGTAGTAATAGTAGTAAAATTATAAGCAATGTTATTATAATGATAATAAGTAATATTATTATTTTTAATTATTAATAATATTATTATTAATAATTAAAAATAATAATATTATTATAAAAATTATGAGTAGTAATAGTACCAAAATTATAAACAATATTAGTATTATTACAACAATAATAAGTAATATTATTATTTTTAATATTTTTATATTGTTATTTATAATTATTAATAATATTATTATTATAAATATTATTAGTAGTAATAGTAGTAAAATTATAAGCAATGTTATTATTATTATTATTATAATGATAATAAATAATATTATTATTTGTAATTATTAATAATATTATTATTATAAATGTTATTTGTAGTGATAGTAGTAAAACTATTAATAATTATTATATTAATATTGTTATTTTTATAAGTATTATTTCTAATTATAAATATTATTTATAATGATAATAATAAAATTATAAGCAATATTAGTAATATTATTATTATAAATATTATTTGTAATGATAGTACTAAAATTATTAGTAATTACTATATTATTATTATAATTACTTTCACATCTCGTTAAAAAAAATTGGCATTTCAAAAATATTATATTAATAACAACTATAACTATTATTATTAAAATTATTTTTATTATCTATAATTGTTATTACTGTTATTATCATTATAAATATAATTATTATTATTATTATTATTATTATTATCATTAATATTAAAAAATATGATTATTTTATTTTTATATTTATTATTATTGTTATAAATTATTATTATCAACTCTAACTATAATTATACTTATTTTTATTATTATCTATAATTATTATTATTATTATTATTATTATTATTATTATTATTAACTATAAGTATTATTATCATTAATATGAACTATAATTATTTTTATTATTATATTACTATTATTATTATTAATATTATTATTACTAAATAGAACTATAATTATTATAATAGTTAATATTATTATTGTGTTTTATGATTATTATGGTTAGATACACATTTCACTTCTACTTACTATGCAGGGGACATTCTCAATTACTTGTCCTTTTTATTTTATTGTTGTTCATTTATTTTTACATTTGAACAATTATTTTAATTCAAAAAATAGGTACTAAAATTAGTAATTTAATAAAACTGAAAAATAATTTTCTTATTATAAATAATTGTTGAAATTTAAAATATAATAATTAAGAGGATAAAATTTAAAAAATAAAAAAAAGACACCAAAGATGTTGTTTATCTCTTTATACGTAGTTGTATTTTTTTTATCATTTCGCGATATTATTATAGTGGTATTGTTACTATCATTATTATTATTGATAGTATTATTATCATTAGTATGAACTATAATTATTTTTATTATTATATTACTATTATTATTATTATTAAATAGAACTATAACTATTATAATAGTTAATATTATTATTGTTTTTTATGATTATTATAGTTAGATACACATTTCACTTCTACTTACTATGTATGGGACATTCTCAATTACTTGTCCTTTTTATTTTATTGTTGTTTATTTATTTTTACATTTGAACAATTGTTTTAATTCAAAAAATAGGTACTAAAATTAGTAATTTAATAAAAATGAAAAATAATTTTCTTATTATAAATAATTGTTGAAATTTAAAATATAATAATCAAGAGGATAAAATTTAAAAAATAAAAAAAGACACCAAAGATGTTGTTTATCTCTTTATATATGTAGTTGTATTATTTTTTTATCATTTCGCGATATTATTATAGTGGTATTATTATTATTATTATTATTATTATTATTATTATTATTATTATTATTATTATTATTATTATTATGAGACACACATTTTACTTTTGTTTATTATGGGATTTCATCTTAATTAATTGCACTGTTTTGTTGTTCATTTTATCTCTATATCTGTGTAATTATTTGAATGAAAAAATAATTACTGAAATTAGTAAAATGATAAAACTTACAAATAATTTTTTATTATGAATAATTATTTAAATTTAAAAAGTAATAATTAAGAGGATAAAATTGTAAAAACAAAAGAGGACACAAAAAATGTGTATCTCTTTATTTATGTAGTTATATTATTATTATTATTATTATTATTATTATTATTATTATTATTATCACTACGGGATATTATTATAATGGTATTATTATTATTATTATTATTATTATTATTATTATTATTACAGTTAAACACTCATCTTAATTTTACTTACTGTGGGATCATATTTCAATTACTTGTCTTTTTTATTTGTTTTGTTGTTGATGTATATCTTTATATATAAATATAGATTATTTTCGTTAACATTAGTCTTAGTATTAGCATTGACATTAATATTTATAGCATAAACATTCTTATTATCATTAGTTTGTTATTATTGGTATCATTATTATTTTTATTATTATTATTACTATTCATAACGATGTTATTATTAGAAGTGTTTTTTTAATTATAAAAATTGTTATTATACTTAATACTTTTGCTAAATATATTTTTAATCTTTTAAAAAATTTATACTTATAATTTATATTAATATTATTATTAATAATTTTAATGGTTAAATAAATATAAATAACAATTATATTATTGTTCTAAAAAGATTTAAAATAAAAACAAACAAAAAACAAAAATACCCGTGCACACATGGGTCACATGTAGGGATTCAAAAAAATATGTACCCGCGGGTAAAATCTTTAATGAATAAAAAATGGATATTGAAGATGGATACCACCAGATAACGGGTATGTGTATTTTTTATACTTGCTTATTAACGGGACGGGTACGGGTATCATAGTATCCCTACCCGTGGATACCCGTACCCGTTATCAATTGGTTTTAAAAAATCTTCATTTATTTGTAAATTGTCATTCAACACTATTTAAATGGGTCATTTTCATTAAAATTTATAAATGTTATGTATTGTATTTTTATTTGAATTTATGATTAAAATTTGTTATTAAATACTAAAATTTTCTTTTGTAAATATTTGCGGGTACACATAGATATCCGTGGATATTAAAAAAATATGTGGGTATCCGCATAACAGATACTCTCATGGATATAGGTATGGGTACGAGGCAGATATTTATCTAGCAAGTAAGGTACGGGGAGTTATTCGCCCTATTGACATCTCTAGTCACATGTTATTATAATTATTTCGTAAAATCATATAACTGCACCATATTGTGATATCAATTTCATTTATTATATTTAAAATTGTAATTATTATCATATCACTTAGATTAACTACTTCATTACTTGAACACTACAAGAAAATGTCTTATTAGTCACCAATTTTAGTGACTAAAAGTTATTAGTCACTATAGTGACCAATTTAGATACCATTTTACAAAATTAAAATTTATTGGTTACTAAATAGTCACTAATATAAATAAAAAATTATAATTGGTAGCCAAAAACTTAGGTAGCTAAATTTTAGTGACCAGTTTTCTTTGGTAGCCAAAACTATGGTAGCTAATTTTAAAAACCAATTTAGTGACCAATTATAATTTTTTATTCATAATAGTAACTATTTTAGCAACCAATATTTTTTTTACTTTGTAAACTTGTATCTAAATTAGTAATTATAGTAACTAACAACTTTTGGTCACTAAACTTAGTTACTAATGAAGCATTTTCTTGTAGTGGAATAATAACATTTACAACAATATAACCTATTTTTTATAATATTTATTATTTTATTTTTATATTATAATTATTATTATTATTATTATTATTATTATTATTATTATTATTATTATCAATTATAACTAGGGATGTCAACGGGGCGGGTAGGGTACGGGTAGTAGCTCTCACGTACCCTACCCGTTGGATAAATATATGTTTCGTACTCGTACACATATCTGTCGGATATCCATTATGCGGGTACCCGCATAATTTTTTAATATTCACGAATATCCACGCGTACTCGTAGGTATTTACAAAAAAAATAAAAAATAAATATTTAACAACATATGTTAATCGTAAATTCAAATAAAATACAATACATAACATTCATAAATGTTAAACAAAGTCCAAATAACCCATTGAAATAGTGTTGAATGATAGTTTGTAAGGCCCTATTTTTTTATAACCCTTAATAAAAAGGGTTGCCCCAAAATCTGATGGGCCAAAGAGCTGGCCCAAAGGATAAAGCTGGTCCGCAGTTGCCCTAACGTTCCCACTCTCACACTCTCACAGATTCAGCCGTCACCTCTCCCTCCCTCTCACAGAAAGCTCTGCTAGGGTTTAGGATTCCGCCATCATCAAGCTAGCTCGAAGCTGATTTCTACTCCATGTAAGTACTGTTGCTAACCCGTACTAGTCTTCTTTGTTTCTCTTCACGTTTTCCAGTTAGGGTTTCCTAGTAACCCATCCCGTGTTCCTGCTTTGTTGTTCTTTCAGCTCCTCCGTTCGTTCCTGGAGCTGTTGTGCTTTCCACGTTTGGCTGCCAAAGCCCTTTTTAAACCCCTTTCCAAGTAAGGGAAGCTAGAACCCACTCGCGTGCTCCATTTGTACTACTGCTTTACTTGTGTGCTGAGAGTTTTTGGCTGAGTTGATGTTCTGAATACTTGCAATGTTTTGGTGTGTTATTTTGGATTGATGGGTGCGACTATTACAGGAGAACAATGGTGAGACCTGTTAATCTCGCCTAAGCGAGCCAATCTCGTCTAGGCGAGATGAACGGGGACTCGCCCAGAACTTTTGCGCGAAAGGTCGCCCAGGCGACCAGCTCGGCTTTTTTAGCGAGCGAGCATCTCGCCCAGGCGAGAGGGGTCTCGCCTAAGCAAGATCCCGTGTGTGTTTCTGCTTCCTTTTTCGAGTCATCGCCTAGGCGAAGGGGGCTTGCTTGGGCGAGATCGTCTCGCCTAAGCGAGACCCTTCAGCCTGAGCGAGGGGCTGAGCGAGAAGGTGCAATGTTGGATTGCTTTGTTGCTCTTGGATGATTGATATTTGTTCAAGTATGATTGCTATGATGAGAAATATATATAATGGAGTGTTATGTATGCGTGGCATGATTCATGGATTGTAGATGATGGGTTTGGTATGAAATTGGCATTCGAACTAAATGAGGTGGTTATTATTAAAGTGGCATGATAACAAGATGAGTTGAATTCTATGTGCATGGATGGATTATGATGAGTTGGAATGAGTTAGATCTGGAAATATGAAAGGTATTGGCTTTAAAGGTTGACATAATGAATATATCCTTGCATGGCGAATACTATTTGACTGTGTGATCATGTGGTGTCGATGTTAGTGCATAATTCCTTGGGGTCTCTAGGTGAGACTTTCAGGGTCGCACTTTAGTGATCGGGACGTAATTCCATGGCCCTTGTTAGTGGGTGTCCATGGTGGTGTCCCATCTATATAATTAGGTAAGGATTCAAGTAAGGTTGCATCCTAACACTCTAAGGAGTCAGTTAGTCTCACCTAGAGCGGACTGACTCCTGTGGTGAGAGTAGTAGGAGGCCTAAAATTCTCTAAGGGCTAACCTTGTGGTGAGGGAAATTGATTTATTGTAACATTGTAACACATAGCTCGAGGGTGAGTAGCTCGGGGGTGAGCAGAGGTATCCACCACAGGTGCAAGCATCCGCTGAATCCGACCAGGTTATACGTATCCGGATGAGTCGAGTCGAGTCTTAGTGTATTGGTTGAAGAGTCTTGACATGCTTGGATGATGTATGTATATTGTATAGTGAAAAGTATATTTGATTGTATGATAAAGAACATTATTGGCTCTAGCTTACCCTTTCTTGTTGGTTGCTTTGTATGTTGTGTTCCTATCTTTGTGATGATCATCAATTTATTGATATGAGCAGATGCGAGGGATAATCGTGGTCATCAGGGAAGAGATGACTTTGCTGCTTAGTTTTCTGGTGATATCTTTAGGGCTACGGCCTATGTATTTGTCAGTCTTTACATTTCCTTGTGGTTCCAGCAGACTGTTTATCTTGTTCATTTATTTTTGGTGGCACCGTGGTGTGCCTTGGTTGTAAGGCATCATGTTTAAACTCTAGGACTACGCTGCTATATTATAATTGTGTGACATTTTCTTTTAATTACGCGTATTAATTAATTGGGACGTTACACAGTTTATAAAGAAATGAATTATTTTTAAAACTAATTGATAAAAAAAAAAACCTTAGTCAAAATCAATATATTAATATTTTAATCATGTTTATTTTTTAATTTAAATTATAGTGCAACGGGTACGGGTATCCACAGGTAGAGCTGTCAAAATGGGTAATCCGGCCCGACCCGGCTCGACCCACCACGGATTGATCACTTAGTGAGCCAACCCAACCCGGCTCACTTATTAGTGAGTCAAAAAAATTCGAACCCAGTCCGGCCCACCACGAGTTGGTGAGTTAAACGGTTTGGCTTACAGACTCACTTAATTAAAAAAATTATTATTTTTTTATTTTTTTTTTCATTCAAAACTAAATATAATTCTAATTAAAATCTAAATAAACTTTAACACAATCCAAATACAAATCAAAATTACAAAAATACAAATTATCTATGTGTTGGCTAAAAAAAACAACCTAACATGACCCAAGTGCAAAGTCCAACTTAACAAAAAAACACTTGTGTAACCCTTTATTTGCGGGTTGGTGAGCCAACCCGGCTCACCATGGTTTCAACCCGAGTGAGCCGGGTTCTAAGTGAGTCGGGTCAAAAATTAACCCGTATTGAAATTTATAAAAAAATTTCAACCTAACCCGGCCCGAACCCGTGGTGAGCTAGGTTAGCTCGTGGGTTCCAACCCATTTTGACAACTTTATCCATAGGTACGGATACTATGATATCCGTACCCACCCCGTTAACTTGCGGGTATAAAAAATACCCGTATTTGTTACTTACGGTATCCATTTACAATATTCATTTCCTACTCGTTGTAAATTTTATTTATGGATACCTGCGGGTACAAATTTTTTGACATCCCTAATTATAACTATAATTATTATTATTATTATTATTATGATTATTATTATCAACTATAACTAGGAATAACAAAAACACCCATGTCTATAGTATCCACGGATAAAATTTGCTGCGGGCAGTTAGTACCCACACGTCATTACAGGCAGATAAAAAGTAGTGTGTATTTTAATACCCTCTTATAAATGGGTTAGATGCAGGTATCATATTGTCCGTACCCACGGTATCCATTATCCGCAAAAATTTCAAATTAAAATTTAATTTATATTTATTAAGTTAAATTTAATTAAAATTAAAATTAAAATTATATTTTATTAGCTTAAATTTAATTTAATTTATATTTTATTTTATTTTTTATAATTTTATTTTAAAAAATTATAATTTTTTTTAAAATATTCGTGGGTATATGGGTATTCACTAGTACCCACGTGTTTAAAAAAATCCACAAATATATTTTAAGCGAGTACCTAGTGGGAAACAAGCAGGTACTATCCGTACCCGATCTACCCATTGTCATCCCTAACTCAAATTATAATTATAATAATAATTATTATTAATTATTATTATTATCATTATTATTATCAACTATAATTATTATGATTAATATTACTTACAACTATAAGGATTATTATCATTATTATTAATCATAATAATTTTTATTATTATATTACTCTTATTATTATTAATATTATTAATAAGAACTATCACTACTGTAATAGTTATTATTATTATTATTATTATTATTATTATTATTATTATTATTATTATTATTATTATTATTATGTTATGAATTAATGATTGTCCATTGATTTGATACATTTACTCATATGATTCATTACCCTTTAAGTAAGTATTTGTATTAACTGAGTTGATTTGTTTCCTTTATAGATTACATATTGTATCTATAAATAGGACTCTTCCTATCAATAATAATACATAGACAAGTTGCTCCCTATTCTCTCATTCTTAATTCTCTATTATTTTTTCTCTTTTCTATTATCTAATTTGCTCATGCAAAATATTGTGAAAAGAGATTTCACAAATATTATGAATTTATTTCATGTCTATGTATGGCTGGCTGGACAAAGCAATAAAGCTTTTAATGAAAAATCATGAGATCCGCTTCTGCTCCATTCCAAGAAGTGAATGCAGCAATAAATATTATGAATTTATTTCATGCCTTTGTATGGCTGAACAAAGCAATGAGCTTTTGATAGAAAATCGTGAAACCTGTCCAAATTGGTTTTGCTCCATTCCTAGAAGTGAATGCACTAGTATAAAGGATATGTGTCTTATTGATAATGCAAAAACTTATACAATTCTCAAGAGTAATAAATTTTTCTCTTGTTTGATAATGCGAGACATCAATTTTAGTATTATTTATAGTACTACATATATATTTGAAGACTCTAGAAGAGCTAATATACTTCTACCAAGAAGTTGAATAAGTTTCAAGGATATTTGTCTAAATGGATATTATATTGAGACAAACAATGAAAAAGATATGAAATATCTTTATATCTCTACGATTGAGTTGAAAAAAAAATGTATATTGGAGAAATTATCAACATTCTCTTATGGTTTGTAATACACGTATATTAGTACAATTGAAATGCATGTCATGGTAACCAGAAGTTTATGAATCAAAATTAATGCCTTGTTTGACATGTTCTGTTGGATGATTTGTAGTACGTATATATTAGTACAATTAAAATGCATGTCATAGTAAACCAAAAGTTTACGAATCAAAATGAATTCCTTGTTTGGTATGATCATTTATGTAACATCCCATTTAAATAATAAGATAATAAAAGGAAATCTTACACTGGGTAATATAAAGAGCCAAGTTGCGGAGTATAAAATCACTCCTTACAGTTATCCAAGGTACTTAAAAGGAAATACTAAAGCTCACTACAAAGCCTACAACCCAAAAGGAGTAAGAGATAGCCTGTATTCGAAATAAAGCCTTAGGGATAATACAACACACGAGCCTTAGCCCTAAAGAAAGCCCAAATAAAATATGAAGTCCAGCCCAGGTAGACTATGCAGCGGAATCATCTCTTCCCTGTTGATCTCGAGTACCTCTCGCATCTGCTCCCATCAATAAATTGATGATCATCGCAAAGGTAGAAGGACAACATACAAGGCAATCAAACAAGCAAGGGTAAGCTAGAGCCAAAATTAGTTTTATCATGCAATCAGATATACTTTCACAGTCCAATATACATATATCATCCAAGCATGTTATGACCTTCCAATCAATACACTAAGACTCGACTCGACTCATCCGGATACATATAATTTGGTCGGATTCAGCGGATGCTTGCACTTGTGGTGGATACCTCTGCTCACCCCTGAGCTGCTCACCCCCGAGCTATGTGTTACAAGTGTTACAATGAATCAATCCCCCACACACAAGGTTAGCCCTTAATGAGTTTCAGGCCTCCTGCTACTCTCACCACAAGAGTCAGTCCGCTCTAAGTGAGACTAACTGACTCCTTAGAGTCTCAGGATGCAATCCTTACCAAATTATATAGATGGGGCACCACCATGGACACCCACTAACAGGGGCCATGGAATTACGTCCCGACCACTGAAGCACGACCCTAAAATCTCACCTAGAGATTCCAAGGAATTACGTACTGACCACATACTATACATATTCAAACAAATAGTAATATTTATCATGCTTATAAATCTCATGCCAACCTTTATAATCCATCCTCATACATGTTCCATGTTGAATCCATTCCAAATCATCCTTCCCAATTCATGAATATAGAAGTGTAATTCATACCGACACCATGCCACTTTGATTACCAACCATCTCATACAAGTCACATGCCAAGGTCATGTTAAACTTATCAATCACAGACCATAAACCATTCTACTCATACCCATTCGCCCAATTCATGTTTTTAAAAGTAATTGAATCAATCCACAAGTTCAAGTTAAAGTAAGGAATTAAAATTCTACAACAATTCTCGCTTAAGCTAGACTGATCTCGTTTAAGCTAGACTGGTCTCGCTTAAGCTAGAAATTCTCGCTTAAGCTAGACTGATCTCGCTTAAGCTAGAAATTCTCGCTTAAGCTAGACTGATCTCGCTTAAGCTAAAATCCCTCGCTTAAGCTAAACTGACAGCTTTTTAATGGTTTCAACATATAAAAACACGAAATCCCAAACAGCAAAAATTTAAGAAAACACAAGCACATTGTATAAAACGTTGGCATCATATTTCATGCTTTAAGAGGGTAAACAAATCAATCATGGGAGCATACAAGCATTTAACAACTGTCAATCTCGCTCAAGCTAAGGAGCTCTCGCTCAAGCAACAGGGTCTCTCGCTCAAGCGAAAAACTTTCGCTTAAGCGAGATTGAAAACAAAGAGTACTTCGAGTTCTCGCTCAAGCTAGCCCATTTCGCTCAAGCGAGAGGCCTTCGCTCAGGCGAGCACTCGAAACTAAAAGGGGCGAGTTACTGCCATTCTCGCTTAGGCGAGAGCTCCTCGCTTAGGCGAGAGCTTCCCGTTTGGGCGAGAAACAGCTCGCTTAGGCGAGCATAGCAGATCTCACCTGCTCTCACGCATGCAAAGCCAAAAACCCATCCAGAAACAATACACCGATTATTTTCACACCATCAAAAGCACATCAAATAGCACCCAACAGAAACAAAAAGACACATTATTTATAAAAGCATGAAAAATCCTAGCTTTCCTCACCTGGACAGATGCTAGTGGAAAGCACAAGCACCTACGGCAACAAACCCAACAACTTCAGGAGCATAGAATGAGGTTGAGCTGACTTGAATCTGAATGAGCTTCGAGCCCTAGCAGAGCACTGTTTGAGAGGAAAAGAGGAGTAAGATGGCTGATTTTGCAAAGTGGGCAGAACATGAGAGGGTTAGGCTGTTTTAGGGGTTTTGGGATGCCCTATGGGCCAGCCTTAGGCCCAACTGACTAAGAGAGGCCCTTAAATTTTAGGACAAAATTAAAGTGGGTCTTACATTCTCCCCAACAACAAAAATTTTCGACCTCGAAAATTCACCGACGAGATGGGAAGAAAACTACGTTTTCCTCATTTCATCCGACAACCACCACTTAGACATGACTAATAAAATGAGTCAATCCCATTTTCAAAATGAATACAAGGCGATATTTGTGGTCCAATACACCCACCATGTGGAACATTTATATATTTCATGGTTTTAAATGATGCATCAACTAGATGGTCACATATTTGTTTATTATCAACTCGCAATCAAGTAATTGCAAAGTTATTAGTACAGTTAAGAGCTAACTTCCCAGATTATCCGATTTAGAAAATTTGTTTTGATAATACTGGTGAAATTACATCACATGCTTTTCATGAGTATCGTATATCAATTGAAATTGAAGTTAAGCATCCAGTAGCACATGTTGATACTCAAAATAAACTTGTGAAATCATTACTAAAACGTCTAAAATTGATTGCAAGACCATTACTTACGAGAGCTAATCTTCCAATGGCTACTTGGAAATATGCAATTTCGCATGTTGCGTTATTGATTCGCATCAAGACAATAAGGTATCAAAAATACTCTATTATGCAGTTGGTTTTTGGTTAGTGACCTAATATTCTCATGTAAGAATTTTTTTAGTGTGGTTCCAAAGATAAAAACTCTTGAATGAGAAAGGGAGCTAAAATGCAAAATGACCTAATCGAAAAGGTTGAAATCCCAAAAGATTCATTTGACATAATTAATGGTTCGATTCCAAAAGAACCTTAGGTACTTGAAATTGTTGAAAATGATTAGATCTCAATAAATTATGTCATGAATCATATAATATGAAACCAAAATGAAGTTAACATTGACGAAACTTTTACTTATAACCTAACGATGAATGCTATGAATGACAATGAGGATCAATAAGCAATGATCATTAAAGATTGTCGGCAAAGAAAAGATTAGCCAAAATGAAAATATGCAAAAAATCATAATTATATTTGCTTGCTAAACGAAAGATTTTTGGACGTATAGTTCGCACTCCTGAAGTTGTGAAACCCGTTGGATACATATGGACTTTTGCGCAAAAATCAAATTAATAATGATGAAATTGTTAGATACAAAGCACAATTGGTTGCTCAAGGTTGTTCACAAAACCTTGTATTGATTTGTGAAAAAACATATTCACTAGTATTGGATGTAACAACATTGCAATATTCGATTATCCTAGTTGCACAACAAGGTTTGCATTGACATCTAATGGATGATGTTACAACCTATTCGTACGGTTCTTTTGAGAATCATATTGATATGAAAATTCCTAAAGGATTTTATTTGCCCAACAAGACAAATTCTAAATAGGGTTATTCAATAAAATTGAACATGCTTTTTTATTGCTTAAAGCAATTAGGACGTGCGTGATATAAACCTTCTTATTGAGTACTTATTAAAAGAAGGATATAGAAATGATCCTATTTGTTCTTGTATTTATATGAAAAGATCCAAAAATGAATTTGCCATAATTATTGTTTATGTAGATAACATAAACATCGTTGGAACTCCTAATAAGCTCAAAAAGGCAATTGATTACTCAAAGAAATAATTTGAGATGAATGATCTTTGAAGGGCAAAGTCTTATTTGAAATTAAAAATTAAGTATTTAAATAAAGATGTTTTTATATGTCAAGAGGCTTATATAATTAAGGTGCTTAAAATGTTCTAAATGGACAAGTCATGTTCATTATGTACTCCAGTAGTTGTGAGGTCGTTAGATGTTGATAAAGACTCTTCTTAGACCTCAAGAAAATGATGAAGATCTTCTTGGTCCAGAATATCTTAGTGTCATAAAAATACTAATGTATCTTGATAATTATACTCGATCTAATATTGCATTTGTTGTAAATTTGTTAAGCAAGATATAGTTTTTCAACTACAAGAAGAAAATGGTTTGGACCAATGGGTTATGTATATGCATGTTATTTTACATATTCTCACAATGTCACAATGGTTGATCACAAACAAGATGTTTGTTCACATGTGGTAGCACAATGGTTTTATGAAGGTATATGAAACAAACCATAGTAGCAACATCGTCTAATCATACAAAATTACGAGGAAAGTTGTGAATATGTTTGGTTAAGGTCTATAATTCAACATGTGCAACAAACTTGTGACTATCCCCGACAAAGATGGAATCAACAATCATATATGAAGACAATAGTGTATTGTTCAATTGAAAGGATGATATAAATATCCAAAAATTCATTCATGTGAAAATATGGCAAGTCTATTTATGAAGTTTTTGCCAAGAAGAACTTTTGAGCAAATGATTCACAAGTTCGGACTCCGTCACCTTAATTATGTAAGTTTACATGAGGGGGAGAAATAGAATATGTGATAAATAATATTGTATTAAAGAATACAGAATGTTGTACTCTTTTTCCTTCATTAGGTTTTGTTTATCCCAAAGGGTTTTTTCTGGTAAGGTTTTAACGAGGCACATTCTTTTATCAATGGACACTCAAAGGGGAGTGTTATGAATTAATGATTGTCCATTGATTTGATACATTTACTCATATGATTGAAACTCATATGATTCATTACTCTTTATGTAAATATTTGTATTAACTAAGTTGATTTGTTTCCTTTATGGATTACATATTGTATCTATAAATAGGACTCTTCCTATCAATAATAATACATAGATGAGTTGCTCCCTATTCTCTCATTCCCTATTCTCTATTGTTTCTTCTCTTTTCTATTATCTATTATTCTCTCTGTTATTCGCTTTATTTCATAACATAATATTATTATTATTATTATTATTATTATTATTATTTGTATTATTATGGTCACATTTTACTTTTACTTACAATGTACGATCATGTTCCAATTTTGCCCTTCTTATTTGTTTTGTTATTGATTTATTTTTACATTTGAACAATTATTTCAAAACAGTTACTAAAATTAATAAAATAACAAAACTAAAAATAATTTTTTTATTATAAATAATTATTTAAATTTAAAATATAACAATTAAGTAGATAAAATTGAAAAAATAAAAAAAGACACAAAAAGATGTTTATCTCTTTATATATGTAATTATATTATTATTATTATTATTATTATTATTATTATTTTTATCCCTACGCGATATTATTATAGCGATATTACTATTATTATTATTATTATTATTATTATTATTATTATTATTATTATGATTAGTATTATAGTTAGACACACATTTTACTTTTATTTACTACGATTACTTGCACTTTTTATTTATTTATTTTTTGTTCATTTTATCCTTATATCTTATAATTATTTGAATTAAGAAAATAGTTACTAAAATTAGTAAAATCATAAAACTGGCAAATAATTTTTTATTATGAAGAATCATTTAAAATTGTAAAAATAAAAGAGTACACAAAAAATGTTTATCTCTTTATATGTGTAGTTGTTATATTATTATTATTATTATTATTATTATTATTATTATTATTATCATTATTATTATTATTATTATTATTATTATTATTATTATAGTTAGACACACATCTTAATTTTATTTACTACGAAATTATATTTCAATTACTTGTCTTTTTTATTTGTTTTGTTGTATATAATGATAGATGATTATTATTAACATCAGTCTTAGTATTAGTATTGACATTAATATTTATGGCATAAATATTATTATTATTATAATTAGTTTGTTATTATTTGTATTATTATTATTATACTAACTAATTTTGCTAAATAATTAAAAATATGATAATTTATAATTTATATTAATATTAGTATTTTTAAAGGTTAAATAAATATAATAAAAATTATATTATTATTCTCAAAAGATTTGAAATAAAACAAAAAAGCAAAAAAAAATCATGATTGTAACGTCCCATTTAAGTAAATAAATAATTAAATGAAAATATTACACAGAATCATATAAGATGTTGAGTCAAGGAGTATAACGTCACTCCTTACAAATATCCAAGGTACAAAAATGAGATACTGAGGCACACCACGATGCCAATACAAAATAGAGTTCAAGGGTCAACAATATTTAAAGAGGCAGACAAATACATGGGCTACAACCCTAAAGAAAACTCAGATAAGCAGGATCTGATCCAAGATGAACTAGGTAGCGGAATCTCCATTACCCTGTTGACCACGAGGAGTTCTCGAATATGCTCACATCAATAAATTGATGATCATTGCAAAGAGAGAAAACCACACACACAGAACAAAGAACAAGCAGAAAGGGTAAGCTAGAGTAGGAAAAACATATTATCATACGATTTCATACATTTTCATAATCAAAGATACATACCTCAACCAATCATGTGATAACTCACAAACAATACACTAAGACTCAGGACACGACTTATCCGGATACATATAATTAGTCGGATTCACCAAATGATTGCACTTGTGGTGGCCTCTACTGCTCTACCGAGCTAATTGTCAAAGGGTCTCATCCTACCACAGACAAGGTTAGCTTTAAAGTGTCTCAGGCCTCCTACTACTCTCACCACTTGAGTCAGTACGCTCTACGTGAGACTAACTGACTCTTTAGAGTGTCAGGATGCAATCCTTACCTTGAACCCTTACTAAATTATATAATGAGGCACCACCACGAAACTCTCACTAACAAGAGTCATGGAATTACGTCCTGATCATGAGGCACCACCACGCAACCAACGTGGAATTACGTCCTGACCAATGAGACACCACCATGAGATCTCACCTAGAGATTCATGGAATTACGCCCTGACCAATGAGGCACCACCATGAAACTATCGTGGAATTATGTCTTGACCACACCAAAATCATGTTTCTACAACCAACATAAAGCCAATATACATACCAATTCCAACCAACCATCCCATTCTTGTTTCATGCCAATTCATACCAAACTCAATAATCCAGCCCATAACATCAGAGATTTCATGTATATTCGCATACTTCATACTTTAAATAGAGCAAACCAACCAAGCATACAATCAATAATAATCAGGTGAGAAAACAGTGCGGTCTGCGTCAGGTCTCACTCAAGCTAAGAGCCCTCGCTCAGGCGAGAGGATTGGTCTCGCTCAAGCTGCAGACTCTCGCTTAGGCGAGACCCCGAATATAGGCCCTGGGAGGTTTTGCAAATGCTCGCTTAGGCGAGGCCATCTCGCCTGAGCGAGATGGTCTTTCGCTCAAAACTTAGTTTTCTTGCTTGAGCGAGTGCTCGAGCAAAACTCTTGGGCGAGCTTCTACTACTCTCGCCTACGCGAGACGAGCTCGCTTGGGCGAGAATAGTAGTTCTCACTCACTGTGCCACGCCTGCAAAACCAGAGATACATCCAAAACAACAACCAATGCATAGTCATTCCATTGTGAACACTACACAACCACCAAAAATGCAAAATAGAACCCAATACAGGCAAAATGAATCTAAAACAGGAAACCCTAGCCTCCATTATCTCGAAAGAGCTAGTAACAGACCCTGACACCAAATAGCAAAGCATAGTAGCTTTAAGGGTAGATTCAAGAGCTGGAAAAATAGCGGAATAGATTTAAACGAGTTTATCAAGACGAACCCTAGTTGGAACCACGAAGAATAAGCTGGAGGAGTAAGAGCATGAGCTGAAAACTGACTTACGTGGACCAGAAAACAATGTTGAGCTAACTTGACGAGATTCAAGGGCTAAACCCTAGCAGAGGGCTAAACCCTAGCAGAGCGTGACTGCTGTTCTAAGAGAGGGAAGGAAAAGTCTTTTCCTAAAAAGTGGCAGCAAATGAGGGTGCTAGACTGGTTTAGAGACTTTGGACACCCTATGGGCCAGCCTTAGGCCCAACAGACTAGGTTAGGCTCTTAAACATTAGGGATAAAAAAAATGGGTCTTACAATGATTACACCCACAAATTAGATACTATTATAATTATTTTGTAAAATTAATTAACTGCACCATATTGTAATATAAATTTTTTTATTATATTTAAAACTAAAGTTATTATCATATCACTTAAATTTACCGCTTCATTACTTTATAAAAATTGTATGTTATAAAAATTGTATGTAGTCTCCAAACTAAATTATAAAATATTTAATCATATATTTTGTTAAAATCATTTACTTTATTAAAATAAAAATCAATATAAATAATCTTTCCAAGCAAACCAAATGACTAAATACATTGATTTTCATAAAATACATAATTAAATACTTTAAATTTAATTTAGGATCTAAAGACAACTTTTCATAATATTTTAAAAATATAAAACATTTAATTCTAAAATATAATTTAGGGATCTAAAGACAAATGGATTCTATGACTGATAAAATTATTATTTTCTTTTGAATATACAAAGAAATATCCATTAAATTAATCAAATTCCAGAAAACAGGAACTTTGTTTCTGTTATTTACTTAATAAGCCAGCAAGCCTGACTCATTGCGCCATCGTTCACATTCTCAACACGTTACAATTACACGTGCAATCAATGCTGAAAAAGACAAGAACCAAGCCCTTCACATCATAATGGTGTGTGAGAAATTAACTCAATGGAACAAACAAGAGATTCATAACCATGAAAGAAGCCACATGTACAAGTATGAAATATTTATTATATTGATGAATTGCATAAAATGAATATAGTAACAACGCAAATCCAACTCCAGTATAATAAAGCATAGGCTTAAACAAATAAATACCAAAAATATGTACAATGCGAAGACACTAAGAAAATGGTTTGGACTCAGCCCTCTTCCTCTGATAACCTGGTTTCATACCTCAACATGAAAAACCATGGACAAGATTTAAGAGATCATCTAATAAAGTTTTATTCTAGTATCGATGCTGCTCCTGCAAATGGGGCATAACTCAAGATCTTGTCCGCACTCACAGCATGTCTGCAGATTCATAAAAGTGGCTCATAAGAAAAAAAAAAAAAAAACAAAAACTAACACTAATTGTAATAAGCATTCAATCATCTTTACTATGTGAGATCAAAAGTAAACTTGTCTGGATTCCTTTACCTGATGCCCACAACCAAAGGCCATATCTTTAGGATTGGTGAGGCAAATGGGACAAACCTGCAAGAATCACCCAATAGAATAGTTTTTACTTGAGAGTTTGAGGTGTTCATTAAATCATGTATTATAAACTAAAGAAGGAAAAACCACATACCTGATTATCAGAAGCAGAAGTTGCAGGAGGGTTCCTGCTAACATCATGTCTGCTAGATGGTGCACTGGGACGGAAACTGTTCTGACGTGAAGTTTTCGGGGAATTGAAGGATGCTGCACCGTATAGAGGCGGTGGCAGGGGAACCCTTTCGATATCTTTCCCGCTTCGAGTACTGTTTGAAAAGTTATACAGCTTATTAGATGGCTCCATAAACAGATAATGTATTCAATGCAGCAAAAGCCTGTGAAGAAAAGAATTCAATATTTGTTACCCCAATATATTAAGCTCTATTGTAGCCTTGTACTGGGATGGTATTTCCATCAAAGCAGCCAATGCAAACTCAGTTTCCTTTCTTGACCGATCCATGTTCTTCGACATTATTTCTGTGAAATTCACAAACTAGAGAAGAAGGAAAAATAAAAGAGAAAACAGGTTTTTCATTATTGAGATCATAAACAAACTATACTTTAATGAAGCAGCAGAACTAACTGACAATTTTGAACAGAAGATACATGCCTGGAAATTATCAAACGCTCGGGCTGGGATGTTATCGTCAAATTGTTTCATCATATCCCACGGCCCGTCTCCAACTCCAACTAATATGATTGACAAGGGATATTCACTGGTAATATACACATTTTTTGTGACAGTTAGGAAACTGATAACCATGAAAAGTAAAGCAAAAACTGACAGCTAATTACCTAGCTTTCACAATCGCTTCCACAGTTTTCTTTTCTTGTGCACTTAACTGACCATGCTCGGTGTCAACACTTCTCGTCACCTGCAACAAGTTCACAATGATCAACATCAATTCATTTAACATACCGAGTCTCCTAATGCTAGATAAGAGACAAGAACTGAGCAGGTAAAAACATCAATATAAAAAATTCCTGTGCAAGTGTGCACACTATTTGGTGTAAATTTTGATTATTTTATCTCAAGATACACTTCTTGAGTAATAAAAAAAAATATTTTTCTAATTCAATTCAAATAATCCTCAACCTGCCCATCAGCTATAATCACTAAGACATGGTATTGGCCTCCACTTTGCTCGACTATGGTGATTGCCATCTCAATGACTGGGGCAAATGATGTTGGTCCTGCCATGAGTCGGGCAAAAATAAAGCAAAGAGCTGGTAAGTGATACAATAAGAAAAAATTAATTGAAGTTTGACCAATGTTTCAATACCTGCAAGTTTTAACTGAGGAACCAATTCCCTATATCGTCCCAACACTTCTTCAAATCCTTGGCAAAATCTCTCATCAGGATAGAAACTAAAAACTTCTTGATCATGAGTAGATGCTGCCAATATGAAAATCCAAACAGAATATAACTCACGGGAACATTATACTAGATAGATGAATGTAATTCATAACAATGGTTCTCATATTACCATCTCCAAAACCAAAACAGGGAATTAAGTTATCCTCATCAAAGGAAGATAGTGTTTTCCCAATAATAGATATAGCTTGCTCATACGGATTTTGTTCATGACCAATGTGATGCAGGCATCTCCTTTGAAATGACCTTGCACCTAATACAGAGTAAAGTCATGCATGTTAAACACAATTACAAAGGGAGCAGATGAAGATGAAGGTGGTTAGTCGACAAGGGAAAAACCTGTCCACTCATTGCTCTTTGTAAAATCAATACCAACAATGAGATTGGAAGATTCTAGGCCAGCATTTGCTAGAGCTTCAGTTACCTTAAATATGAAAAATTACTTCAGAATGTCACGTCAATATGAGAATTTAGAAGGATTACTGGTGTAGTACCAGAAGTCAGCATAGTAATCCAACATTTACATCATTCAGAAAGACCAATGGTAATAACAATGACAATGTCAAGATAACAATTACAAAAAGATAGTTACAATACAACAACTTATTCTAAGCGATTCAAGACCTGAACTGAAATAGGCTCTGGTTTTTCAAACCTAAGAGCTTAAATTCAAAATACAAGAACAGTTGCATTGCATGCATTCAGTGCAAACAAACAGACTCTACAAAAACCAAGCACACCCAAGACCTAAACCATTTAAGCAATTTCATACATTGAGAATTTTACCTGGTCTAAGCTCTTATAATTATCACCTATCCTTGAATACTTCCCATCTGATCTCTTTCCTTGTTCTGGAGCAGGACCACCACCACTGCTTGGAGATGAATACCCGTAATGCCTCACAGACCCTTGATCTTGGCTTTGTGGCAAATAAGGCGATTGATACCGAGGAAAAAAATTTGAGGACGAACGTCGCCTAGAACTCCTTCGTTTTGAAATCGATCCGCCCATGAATTCTCTCTATCCTAAACAAACCCAGCAACCCCATTTAAGCATTCAAATCAAGTCCCTCAGAACTGTTCTTCTTCAACACATTCTCGATAAAAACAGTTAACTTTTTTCTTCTAATATGCATTTTAATCCACTCACATTGGTTCCAAATCTCCCACCATACCCATTATCCTTCTTTGTTTTAATTTTCTCTAACTAATGCTAATTTTCGAAAAAGATCCCTTCTTTAATGTGAAACGATTGAAAAATTGAAAGCAAAAGGTGAAACGAAAAATGATACCTTGGAGGGGCTGAGAGAGGGTGAGACAGTTGGAGTTGAAGGGCATTAAGGTGGAAGGTGAAGGTGTCAGTTTCAGTGTGGCAGTGACTGAGAAATGATAAGAATGGATATTGTTTTTGTTGTTGGATTGTTGATGATGATGAACGGTGAAGGTTGTTTCCTCGAAGTTTCTCTCTCCTCTTTCTCTGTCGCTTCACCCACTTTATGCAAAATATAACCTGTTTGGTGTTCAGTTGTCCTACCTCTCCCACGTTGCATAATGGGTTGTTGTTATCATTATTCTAATCTTTTAATTTTGATTTTAATTTACTAAAAGAACAACTACTTTAGCTGGTGTTAGATTTAAATAATCAGATCTCCCAAATCATTTTCTGCAAAACCGTATCTAGTCTTGTTACATTTAAATAATAAGATCACAAGCACTCACTACTCACTACTTGATGCTATATCACTCTTGATTTAGAGAATATTTGCTGAAAGAAAATGATTCTTATTTTTTGTTTTGCTTTTGTTTGACCTAAAATGCGAAAGAATTTTCCTTTTCGTTTTAACTTTTACTTAATCTTGTATAAGTTCCAAGAAAAAAAAATAGAAAAGAAAGTAAAAAATGGAAATGAAAAACATTTTTCCCGAATCACTGTTTTTATTTTCTTAAACATTATTTATTACTATGTTTACCCTAATCACCATTAAGTCTTCAAAATATACTATGAAATTAAAGAAAATTTCATTACTCAGAGACTATTACCTAAAATAAAAATCACTCAGTCTGTCATTTGCTTTACGTTATCTCATGTTAATGATACTATTTGGTTTTTCTTGCGAAAAATGGTTATTTATTTGGTTTCTTTAATTAGTAACAAGAATACCCAGAAAAGAATGAACCTTTTCCTTAAACTACGCTAAACCCTGTAAGTGATGGATTATTGTATTAGTTTCGTGCACGTTTTGGAACTATTTTTCCATAAATTATGGCTAGTTAAAACTTCTTTAAATGAATAAATAATTGAGAGATTAAGCGAGTTTATTACAATCCAAACTTAGCCTATGTCTATAACACGCCATAAGCCTTTATAATGAAAATGTTATTTTATAATATACTTTTAAGTTAAATACGTCTTTTTTTTAATAAAATTTAGAATTAATCTCTTTTATGAAATTTTGGATAAATTTATTCTCTAATTCTTAAAAATAATAAATTTTATTAAATTTATTTAACGTTTTAAATACATTACTAAATTAATATTAAATCAGAGATAAATTAAATTTTATAAAAAACTTTAGTATTATTATTAAACGTGTTTAAAATGTTATATAAATTTAATAAAATTTGGTTAAAATGACTAAATTTATATATTTTTAAAATTGAACTACTAAATTAAACTAATATTTTGAAAATGAAATTTTTACTAAGACTAAGAGACAAAAATATATTTAATGTTATAATTTTTTAAGACTTTTTACAAATTTGGCTTCAACAAGGTTCATGGAATCTATACTTTTAGATATTTTTTATTAGTATTTAAGTTCTAAATTGAGATGTTTGAAAAACCCTGAATAACAGTATTGCATGGAAGATATTTTGACAGTGTGTATTAGCATTACCATGGGCGAAATTGATTGTTTTGTTTTTTTTCTTTGTCGTGTATGGGATCATGGGAAATATGATTGAGCCACAGCACCATGGTCGGTGACACACAGTTCTTCTGATCACAAACAGCTCATCAATTGGCATGTTGTTTGCCATTGGTGTTTAGTAAGAAGTTAAAACTTTGATGTTTTCCTTACTAAGAAATGCTAAAAGTTTTATAGACTTGAACATAATTTAAATTAGTTTAAGAGTGAATTTAAACATAATTTAAAGACATTCTTTTTTATCATGATTTTAATGACAAAAATAATTAATTCAATTTAAATATTACTTTTTAAATTAAAAATTCTTGATAATTAAAATAATTTTTAATTTAAATTGATTCTTAAATTGATTACTAATATTAGTTACCAAAATTTTAGCTAGTAAAAAAATTAGTGACCAATTTAGATACAAATATAACGATCATTTTTTATATCTAATATTAGTGACCAATTTAGAGATCAATTTACAATAATGACCAATTTAGAGAACAATTCAATGTAGAGATTATTCTAGTTACCACTATTGTGAATTGATTTCTAAATTGATTACTGATATTAAACACATAAAAAATTAATCTCTATTTTTATATCTAAATTGGTCACTATTTGTTTTTGTTAAATAAAATTTTGATCACTAATTCTAGTGATCAATTTGATATTAGACACATAAAAAATTGATCTCTATATTTGTATCTAAATTCACTACAAAAAAAAAGATATATAGCATGGATCATTTTATGGAGTTTAAAAAGACCTCCACAAATAAAACTCTTATGTTCATTTTTATGGAAATGGGTCATTTTTAAAAATTGATAATATAGGAGGTTTTTTATTTTTTTTAGGAGGTTTATAACCTTCGCAAATTGAAATACATTTTTCTTCGAACAAACACACGTGTTCCTCCCAAATCAGAAAAATTGGAATGAAATTTTCCCACGACCTAAGTTCAGTGTCGCAGCCTCAACCAATCGAAAACCTGAGTTAAGTGTCATAGCCTCAACCAATCGAAAACCTAAGTCAACCATCGCGTGCAGCGATCTCCGTCGCGCCGTCCGATCTCTGTCGCGCCGTCCGATCTCCGTCGCGCCCTCCCATCTCCGTCGCACCCTCCCATCTTCGTCGCGCCATCACCGTCACGCCGTCGCGCCATCTCCGTCGGCGTTGTCTTCTTCGCTTCATCTCAGTCGTGTTGTCTCTGTTTCCCCTTTCTGTCATCGCGCCATCTCCTTTTGTGGTAGCCTCTTTCGTTATCTAGAAGTTCCTTATCCATATACCTTTTATGTTCCTGGTTAAGATTTTATGTTCACTGTGTGAGGTAGAAGTGTTGGATGTTATATTTTGTTTTTTCTTTAACAGGCGATTCGGACATTGCTATCGAAGGGTGTTGCCTCTATTTCCTATCCTGGTAGTTATTCACTTCTCTAGTAGATAAACATTAAGGTTAATTTTGCTCTGTTGGCTATTTTATGTGAATAAAAGAAGAAGATAAAGTGAATTGAACTTCTGCAGTATGTTTAATGATGCTCACAATTTCTTTATTTGGTATTGAAAATAGCAAGTGCTATTCTATATTTAATGATGAAATGTGCAAGGGTGAAGATGAAATGATGAAATGTTGTATGATACATTCGTGAAGTTTTGATGTCAATGAAAACTGATAGGTTGTTGCTCCCACTTGGAGCAGGGGAGAAATGGCTCTAGAAAATCCATTTTGGCTCTAAATTGAGAAGGTAATTTAAATGTACTTTTAAAGAGGGTGGAAAAGCTGTCTGTAAAGAGAAAAGGATTCTGTGTTTTCTGTCCTTCGTCTTTTTCTTCATAGTTGATTATGTGTTTTTTAGTAAGAAATATCACCTTTCCCAATTTGATAGGGATTTGAATTGCTAAAATTCAGAGGCTTCTGTTGTAAATACGCGCAAAACAATTAAATCTTAGGATGAAAGTTATTTAAAATGGATAAGCTATATGCTCTTCTGAGTGGTGTTTAGTAGTTAACTAAAAAGATAGCTAGAAACCAGTAAACTAGCATATTTACCTATAAGTGTTTTATTCCATAATTAAAAAGTAATGTAAAAAATTATAATTATATATTTTTTATATAAACTTTTTTAGACGTTTTTTTTTTGCTTATTGATGTTTGAGTTTTATGCAAATCTTGAATTCTCATGATTTTACAATTCTGAGACATTTTTTTGCATCCTTATATTTCATGATAAAAATAGAAAAGGAACGTCAATGAGTTTATATGTATTATTATTTTAAAAGAGAAGCTATTAACCACTAGTGTGGTAAGCCACACATTTCCATTTTGTTAAAATCATGCATGGATTCATCTTTTCTACAAGTTCTCTAAAAATAGAAGTATTATTTCAGAGTGAGTTGGGGTGTATTGTACTTTCACAGTTTTATCGTCTGTGCCCAGTGGAAGTTCCCCATTTATTAGTGCTTATGGCTTAAAGTGAGCACATGCTTATGACTACAACTGTGCATTTTTCTTAGACATGGATCGTACTGCACCACTGGCTCTTAAAGTGGCTAAAAGAACAAAAGGTCTAGCTGCAAGGATGTCTCCCCTAAGTTAAATTATGACAATTATAGTTGAAAGAATAGCCTCCTCTATTATGGTTAATGCTTTCTTGCACTTCGATATTTGTTTAATTATCAGATATCATAATTTTGTTCAGCTATTAAAGGTAAAAGGTACATTCATTGAGTTTTGATATCCATGAAAATGGATACACTGTTGCTCCTTCCTACTTTGCATACTATTTTTCTGGTTACTTATTTATTTGTCAAAGTTGACATGATAATTTAAATATATTCTCTACTATTTTTTAACTGTAATATCTAATAGTCTTTTTATAATACATTATGTGTATCTTTATTAGTATCTTTATTAGTATCTCCTTTCAATTTTAGAGCACATTAATTTACCATATTTCTTATTTAGTTATTGGTGAACCATATTTCTTATATTCTTCTATGTTTTATAAGTGTTTTTGTATTTTATAAAATACTCATTGTCAATTTTGTTTAGGTATCTATTTCAATGGATAAATCTTGGATTGTTAAACCTCGGAATACAATTGAATATTCAATTGGTTTAAAAAAATTCTTAGATTTTGCTTTTGAAAATGGGGCTGTTGGAGATACAATTAAATGTCCATGTCCCAAATGTGGGTTTATGAAATGGCAAACTAGAGGCGTAGTTGAGGAGCACT
>Ga0214542_1002841_pt1 | contig 35670 bp, 18 predicted proteins | sample CNSS1metaG_FD_160096 | JGI IMG/M metagenome (GOLD analysis project Ga0214542, IMG submission 160096) | Root nodule microbial communities from cowpea collected in UCLA plant growth center, Los Angeles, California, USA - CNSS1 | ecosystem: Host-associated > Plants > Roots > Nodule | place: USA...
AGTCTTTAGATTGTGTTGGATTGTATCTGCCTACACCAGTTTTTAGTCATGGTCAGTTATATGTTGCAGCTTCCAGAGTTAAAAGCAAGTCTGGATTAAAGATTTTAATCCATGACACCGAGAATAACCCTTTGACTGCTACCACAAATGTAGTTTTCAAAGAAGTTTTCAACAATGTGTAATGAACGATTACATACCTGATCTTTTTTTGGCTAACCATGCATATGTGGAATAGTTATAGAGTAAGAATGCTTAACTGATGTTCTTAAATATGATGTTCTGGCGTAATGTATAAGTTTTTTGTCATAATGCCTTCCAGTAATAAATGAATATGTGGTACTTTGATGTTATCTCTTGCATTTATCATGTCTGAACTGACAATTACATTATGGTAAATTCGTATTGGGCATAGTGCATTAAATATGCAAACTGCCATTGACCAACAAGAAAACAATAATTAATTATATGCGCAGATAATATTCTGAAATAACTCCTAGGTTCATAGAGCAATTCCTTATATAGAATATTGCTTTGCAACCATATAATTAGCCCAATTGATATTGAATCTCTTACTTGACACACCACCTTAAATATGTAGTTGACCTCCCATAATTGTCAGTTTAATCATGTTTTGAACCCCAACAAGACCTTACAACGTCATATGAGCAGCCCAAGTAATATTGAATATTTAACTAAACACACTACCATAATTATCAAACGCATCTCCCAGATGTCTGATATTATTAATCAAATATGCTGATGCAAATGAAGATTCGTGTTCATTTATTAACAACTATCCATACTATATTAAATACAACAAATTATGAACATTACATTTATTTATAAAATTGACTTTTTAAACATAAATATAAGTAATATTATATACAAACGAATATAGAAATTATTTTGTTCTTTATATTAACGTAATATTAGAGTAAGAGTTGTAATGTTATTTATGTTATTTATGAGTAAAAGTTATAAAGGTAAATAATGTTATTTATGAAATCGTATTACCAATAAGAATACTAAGGTTTAAATATAGTTTTACTAATTATAAAATAAATTAATATTTGGTAATAATACTTTATATTTATTCAAAGTTTTCGGTAAATTCAATTTATATTAATTTAAATTTTTAACTTAATCAAAAAATGTAGATAACGAAAGTTGAAATTTGGTATAGTAATCCCAAGACACATGTACATATTTATCATTGAGTAAACATAGTCAATATAATAGTCAATATAAATAAGCAGTTTTATATCAACATTCCAAAATACATTAATGTTGATATACTAAATATCTAACATAAACTTAAACTAAATATTTCAAAATTCATAAAAAAGAAACTTAAACTAAGTGTTTGTAGGTCGTACGTAATACTTCGACAGACAAAATATTCAAAACATTACAATAAGCTAATTCTTCAATATATGGATTACGCCCTTTTCTTCATCCTCCACAACAAATCTTATCCGATCACCAGCAGCCAATCCGTTTTCTTTGCAAAACTTCTTCCAACCACAGGTCAAGTAACACTCATAGGAACTTCTGCCCGTCCAACGTATCTTACAGTCCCAGAATTGAGATTGGTCATTCGTCAGTGTGTAGCTCTTGCATCCCTTGATCAAACATTCTTTTGCAAATTTGGAATCCAGATACTACATTCGAAAAAAACATGTTAAGGCATCATAGATATGAATTCAAGTATAAAAGCAGGACTATACATATCAGACTTACCAAAGAAGATGCTCTAACAACATAATTGCTTAATACTTTCTCAAAATCAGGAGCAGCAACTGGAACTTTGCTGTTTGCAGCATTGCCCGAATCTCTGTTATAATCCATTTCTACTCCTTCGGCCGAGAATATCTTATGAAGAAATACATTGTTTCCTACATAGTTTAAATGTAAGTAACACGGACCAGTCAACCCATAATATGGAATGTACCTACTAAAACCAAACAAAACCATCCTCAAAGACTCATCTGTATCGCCATATATTTCAAACATCTTTGACAGAGGGTCATACAACTTGACCGCGTAATTAAATGCAAGTTTATCCCGACAGAATATTTGGAAGTAATCTGGGACAGTAATCAACATCTAAGACAACAATCAAGACATGAACTATATTAGAATCAATGCCATACAAATGCAACTATAAATGTAATAAAAATGGATTAATATTGCATACTGTGGCTAGGATAAACTGCACCCTAAACGCTTGGAAAAACCTTATTGAAGACAAAGGGTTACATCCAAGAGAATTCTTTGCTTTACCAGGGTACTCAAACTCGGTCCAGTCCAAATCAAAAAACCTTATACGAAAATACCGGTCTCCACAGTAAACAGTACACACATAATAAACATCGTTGAGGTTATAAAAAGACCGAATGCTCTGAACACCACGAAACTGTCTCTGACCCAAAAAACTGTGCTCAAACTCTATATTTATTGTATTTCCTTTCGGATCGCTAAAGAAGTTGGTCCCCAGCAGTAGCATTTTACCCCATTGCTCATAAAAAGCAACTTCGAACTCCAGACATTCCTAACATATACGAAACCAGAAGCATTCATAAAAATGAAAACTTTGAACACAAAATTGTACAAACACTTCAACCACAACACCATCGTACAAAAAAATATTAACTTTACGCCAGAACCTAGGTATTCCTATCCAAAAAACGAAACTTTAAATAAACAAAACAAAATAATGCACCAACCTCTGCGGGCTCCATCACCGTCACTGAGTTCTGGTAAAAGTTTGTGAAGCTGATGGCCCTTGATGAAGACATTTTAACGTTTGGAGGCTGCTGCAACTGCGATAGGGATAATGGTTTCTTTCTTCGTTTCTGACCAAACACAGGAATGATGATTTCTTTCTTCGTTCTGACCAAACACACGTACACTGATCCAACTTACCATTTAAAGGAACAAAACGTAACGACTGAACGAAATGAAACCCCCTGACGAAACCAATCAACGTGCAAAAAAAATATCACCACGACAAGACATGTAATAAGTTGATTTTGCCGCCATCTTTTCATATTCTGATAGAAATATTACATTTATTTTAATGATATTAAATTAGTAGTAAAAACGTTTACCATACCACTTTAATAATGTACTGTTAGGTTAAACAAGAAACCAAAATACCAAAACATAAAACAATTAACCGAAATTGACCTTAAATTCAAATTAATTGTCAAATTAATAAATCAATAAGAGAATAATATTACAAATATAACAACACTAATATATAACTGTAATTAATTCTAAGAAATTATATCAAAATTATATTTATTTAAGGAATATAATTATTACATATTCTTTATAATCATGTAAATATAAATAGTAATTTGTTTATAAAAAATAACTTTTAAATATGACAAGAAAATCCAAAACAAAAAAAATTAACACCTGTTTTTTACTCTTTAATCTTGACCAAAACTCTAAACTTATTATCACAAACAATGTTTTGTAATTAAACTTCTAAAAAAAATGATACTGACATTTCTTAATCCAAACAAAATAATAATTTATATCATCACAAATAAATTATTCCAAATTACTCAAAAACACATAATATATAACACATAATACATACCAATAAGTAATTATACGTAAATATATAATTATATCATTGTTAGATGAATTTATTGTTTGAATATTTTTATATTCACCGTGCGTACTCATGCTAGTTTGAAAATTGTAAAAGTGTATTTTAAATTAGAATATGCTTTTGAGTTAAGTAATATGAAATTATAATATAATGTATTTTTGCATAAGAAAACATCAAATTTAAAGTATGCAATTTAAAATAAATGTTTAAATTAAACAATTTAAAGTATTTTTCATTTTTCATTCATAGGTTAAAAGAAATTTCTTAATGCCTTGAAGTGTAGGCTGGGACAAATTATACCAGTCTTTGCTTCATGCACTCCATGAATTCTCTTCTGTAGCTTCCAAAATTTTAATATTTTCACTTAAACATTTATTTCTATAGTTATAACAAAGGTTTTTAGAGGGATTAAGAAAGTAGTCCTAAAGTAAATGCTGCACACAACAGGAAAAATTATAAGAACAACTCTAAAATATAGATCCAAAATCAATTTTAAAATTTCAAAATTAGAATTATGTAATTAAAACACTTATAATTTATTGTAAGATGCATTTTTTTTCTTAAAAATAAAATTATTTAAAATTAGTTATCAACTGTTCCAAATTAACTATTTTCTTCACTCAAATCAATGGTTATTTCCACACCTTTTTATGCGCAGTCCAAGTTAGAAAAGTCTCTCTATGAACGTACATCATCTAACAATGAAGATTATGGATAATAAGACCCATCTTAACATCTAAATTGTATTATCTAGAAAAATTAAATTGTTTAAAATAAAAATGCTGAAAAATTATTTTATTAGTTCAGTGTTTAAAATTTAAATTACTCCTACATAAAAGTGGTTTGAACTAGAAATGTCAAAAAAAAATTGTACCTATGAATATCTGCAAAGAAAATTCGTGACTGTTAGAAAATGGATATCGACAGGTAACGAGTACAAATATTTTTTTATATGTACGTGTTAACAGGACGGTACAAGTATCATAGTATCTGTATCCGTGGATATTCATATCCGCTATACTCTAATTTAAATTAAAAAAATATATTAAAACATTAACACATTGATTTTGAATGGGTTATTTATTATCAATTGATTTTAAAAAATTTCCATTTATTTGTAAGCTATCATTCAACATATCTAAATAAATTATTTTCACTTTATTTGAAATTTATAAAGACAATGCATTGTATTTTTATTTAAATTTATGGTTAATTTTTTATTAAATATTAAATATTTCTTTTATAAATATATGTAGATACCTATGGATATCCGTAAATATTAAAAAAAATGTGCAGGTACGAGACAAATATTTATCTAACCATTAATATATGATAACTACTACCTGTATCCTATCCATTTCATTTTACTTTGAACAAAATAAACTATAAATTATGTTATTATTTTTAGGATAGTAAATGTGATTTAAGTTATACTGTACTATTTTTTTTTTATCGTATGCAATTTCTTTTTAGCTCTTTTACTGTTTACATCATTATATTCAACAAACAAATTTCTAGTTTCTAATATTTCTAGTTTCTAATATTTAAGAAAACTATCTTTATAAACCGAAAGTGTTTTTACTATATAATTTTAATTATAATTTTTTAAATCAAAACTTCAAATACTTTATAATTATTTCTATATATTTTTATTTTATTTAATGAAAATTTATAAACAATTCTATTGTATAATTATAATATTATAAAAAATTAATTTACAAAACTTTATGCTTATTTCTATATAAACTGTTAATGATATTACAAATACGCACATGAGTTTGTGTTTTCACCGCTAAAAAAAATGAAACTTACATAAAATATTAATATAAATAAAATTTACAAAAAAAAAAATGTAATCTAACCTTACAAATAACCTTGGTTTTGGTCTTGTAGGAGATTGTATAACTTAACAAAAACAAAATTACACTTTGATTCTTTCTCTCACAAACTTTCCAACTAACAAATATTTTATCTGTTTTAAGGAGAACGCTAACGCATGTATTTAGGATATTAATTAATAAATAATTAATGTGTATTCATTTATTACTTTTATATTAAAAGTGAAAATAACTAAATTAATTAATTAAAATAGTATAAATATATATATATATATAACACATTTTATAAAAAATAATACTCTTTTAAATTATTAAATAATAACTTTCTCATATAAAATAAAAACTTTAAAATTTTTAAGATTTTTATTAAAACTCAAAAATAATATTTTTACTTTAGTTTTTTTTACAAACATTTTAGATATTTAACATTATTTTTTATTTATTTTTATATTAATTTAAAATTTTTTATATTTAATTATATTTAATTTTTAATAACATTAAAATATTATTATTTTTAAATTTTTATTAATAAATATTAAAAATATTAAAAATATTGTATAACTTTTATCTTTTAAATAAAATAAAATTACATCAATAATTATTAAATTATATTTTACATTTAACTATATTCGATACTATTAATTATCCTTAACCGATAACACCGATTAACTTAACCAATAGACATCCATCAGCATGACCCACATAAAAATCTTTCCAACCAAGTCTCCTGGATGAAGAAAAGGAGCAAAAGATATATATTGCTTTTAATTTCATCCCTTTAGGAAATCAGGCTTGTCAAAGACAGAAGATAAATTGAATTGAATTGTATTTTTTTTATTTTTGATGGTGGAATGCTGCTCAGAAATTTAGGTGGTTTGAGATATTATTAGATGCTTTATATATTTAAAAAAATAATGAGTATATTATTTTAATTTAATGATATTAATTTTTTTATGTGATAATGATGTTTTAAATTATAAATTAATAATTTGAATTATTTATATCAATTTTGAATATCATCGAAAGACATAAAAGAAATAGTATTATTGTATTAAAAAGACTAAATTATGAGTTAGTTTTTTCTTTAATTAACTAAAAAAGTATTTAGGGAAACTAAAATTCATTATGTTGTATTTAAATAATTAAACATGTAAAAAATTAGATAATTCTTTTTCAAACATATTTTAGAGAAATGTTTAAAAATAAATATAAATAAGTAAATAAATAAAAATTCATGGACATACAAATTAAAATTTTCACATTACATTGCATTATGGTTGAGTCGCACTTGCCCCTTTGACACACCTAAGTGAAACATGGCTGGGGTCAATCCGACAATTAAAAGTTTTAAAGTGAACCTTTCCGCAGAAGAGTTTTTTGCTTTTTCACAAGCAAATCTAGTCTTTTTCAACTTTGTTATTATGATATTTTATATTATTTTTTCTCTATGTTCTTCATGGTAGAATGGGGACAAAACAATCTTATATTACATTATTGTTCTCTCCTTTACTTGGGTTTTGTGATAGTCTCCACATTGAAGTGCTTCAAACCTCAAATATTTACATTGTTGTTTCATTTTGTTCAACTTCAATGTAATCAATATTTTCGAATTCTTTATTTTTGTTTTAAATACATTAAATATATAACAAATAAGAAATAAATATGAAATTTTGGCATCAATATGTCTTACTTATGCTCATACGACTGGGACTGCAATCACCACATGTAGATGATCATGAATACAAAGATGTGTTTACATCTTTATTTCGTAGGTGCTTATCGTAAACATCAAAGTATTTATAAGTAATACACAAATAAACTTTACTAAATGACCTATCAACACCTTCGGTCAGTCCTTTGATCATGCGGCCCAATGATAAGCGACTGAAGGCCGTTCGCTACAGGTGGACAATCTAGTGAGTTTTTTATATGACAATTTTTCCGGAATGATTTTAGGAAGCTCACAACCGAACGGTCCAAGGAAAAGCAGTCAAAGGTTGCTTGCTACGGCCGGTCAACTATAGGTAATTGAAAATCAAATTGGGACCCCTCTTGATGTGAGTGTTGACGAACATCGACCATGATTTGTCATTCTCATCCAACTATGTAGGTACAAGAACATGGTCTCTGTGTAAGATGCCCAACAGCGTCAGCTAGGCGGACCAAAAGGTAAACCTAAAGATCAAAGTAAAACAAGTATGTAATCAAGTTTAAAAAACAATTGGTCATGGTTAAGAAAACCCTAATCACAGGTCCATATAAAAAACTATAAATAGGGAGTCAAAGTAAGTTGATTAAAAATTTTACTTTGTATTTATTACAACATTAATTACTTTCACCCGAACAGATTTAAATTGATTTAAACATTAGAGCCTTATCGTCAAACAGGTATTCCAATCGTCTAGACAACTAAACCAAAAAAAAAAAAAAAAAAAAAGGAAACCGAACAAAAGAAGCTACAAATAGAAGAGAGCTAAAATAAATTTATTATTTTAGATAAGTGTTATATTCTTATACCAAAAACATAAACTTTTATATATATATAAAATACTTATGAAACTAATGCTTTTATATTCTTAATAATCGATATCTTTCATCATGAAATTTTAAAGTTTATAGGGATCAACAAGTTATGTCATGTCATACTTACACATTTATCTCATTCTCCACTCTAATTGCATCTTTTTGAAGACAACATGGAATATGGTAAGGTTTTGTTCTTGTTACCAACTTATCGATGACCATGGAATACACAATACAAATAACAAAAGTTGGTATCTTTTCCATCAATAAAAAAAAAATGTTTGTATATTCTTTCTACTGTCTCTTCGTATTTTTATTTTCTGAATTAGGTAATATTTGTCCTATGAATTAGGTAATTCGTTTTAAATCTTTTACAGTGAAGATGATACGTGAACAAAATAACTTTTGAAAAAAATAAAATAAAAGAACTACATACTAACACGTGTCATATTTATACGTTAGTATTAACAGAAATATGACATAATTAAATTACTTTTTCAAAATTGAAACTTAACGGAAAAAAAAAAAACTTACTTTAGACTTTTCGATAAAAAATTGAGAATAAATTACATATAAAACATATGGAACATAGTTAAATATGACATTTTTTAGTTTAACTTTTTTTTTATGATAAGAATCGGAGTGTATATTTTTTATTGATTTTTTTTATTAAACATTAAAAATAGATTATATTAATATTTAATTTTTTTTAATATATTTTGAAATATCAAAATTAATAATAATCAATATATTATAAAAAAATAGTAGAAAAACAGCAAAAAATAATTTAGCAGAAAATCCAATTCTAATAGTTGTCCATCAGAATTTCCAAAAGCTATAAGCAACAGACACGTGGGTGCAACAGAGCGAGACAATGGTGACAACTGCAATGGGTGTTTTCGTCATTTCGTACAATGGCATTAACCAATCTGTCCACATGCATTATAATGCACTCAGAAAAGTGCAACGCACCGTATTTCCATTCTCTGAAGCCGTTTTGTTTTAGACGCTTCACTTTTTGTGGTTTTCTCTCACAGCAATGGAAACTGAAGGAGGAGGTAAGTGGAAGATACTGTTACCCGTACTCTTTCTCTCTCTGATCTCCACCGTCCGATCAGCATCCGCCTTACGATTCCGATCGGTGTGCGGTGCGGCGGAGAGACAGGTTCGAATGGCGGAGGGTGCAGGCTTCAAGATTGGGCTCTTCGCGGACCTGCATTTTGGGGAGGACGCGTGGACGGAGTGGGGCCCACGCCAAGACCTGAACTCCATCAACGTCATGAACTCGGTGCTCCACCATGAAAATCCAGGTGACGTCACGTTACCGGTTACTGCATTCACTCTTTACCTCACACACACACTCTCTCCTGTTTAATCACTCTTTTACCTCACACACACTTTCTCATGGATGAATATCTAAACATTTATTAATATTAATTTTAAAAAATGAAAACTAAAGTAAATAAATAATTATAAAATAATTTCTTTTATAAAAATAAATAACAAATATATTATATCATACACAAATTAATATTTAATGACGTGTTTTTTACATTAAAAATGTCACAATAACATCGATTTTTGAAATAAAATATTAAATGAATGAAGAGTTTCTAATAATATATGAAAATGGAAATTAGGTACATGTAAGGTAATAATGTATTTCTTACTATCATATTTGAACGATCTTAGTATTTATCAGTAATAATGTTTATTATCAGAACAAAGTTTGAAAAATATTTATAAATTCAAGTTTATTTAGTATTTTTAAATTTGCATAAATAGAATAATATTCTATAAACCTTTTGTTGTATTAAACCTTTGAGGTTTATTTAACAAAGGATGATGGATTAATAGCTTGAATCCAAATGATCGATGTAAAATTAAATAATTGACTAAATTAATTATTGTTCAGAAATAATTTACTTTATGGGAATATTGACTAGTGGAAGAGAAAATCTTAAAATTGGGATCTATTCTTATAAAAGAATATTGGAAAAAAAAAAAACGTATAATTTATTAAATGTTGTTTTTTACAAATACTGCATGCAACGTTCGGTAACTAAATCATGATATGCAGCAAAGGAACTAAGGCATGAAGTTGTAACTTTAACCATGGATATTATTGTAGGGTTTGATAGGTCTCATCGCGAGCTTTATGCTGGTGTATACACACACTCTTTTGGCAACTGGTTCTTTTAATACCAAAATATGGTGTGTGTTTTTTTCTTTTATGAAATAATGTAATTTGTTAGAATTTTCATATTTTGAAATTTTCATAAGAAATGGGTAAGTCGTGTTTCGTACACATGACTTTAATTTATTAATTAGGTGGGATACAAAATTGTATGTTATAAACAAGATTTTTTTTTTATATTGTATTGACAATTATTGTTAGTTGTAAATGACAACAGAAATGAACGACTATGACATACTACAATTGTAATCTTTAAAAAAATTTAAGATTCATAAAGTATATATTATTTATCTATTTTGAAAATAAATATTTAAAACTAAAACAATATTTTAAATTTAAAAGAGTACAAATAAAAGTAAAATATTTTACAGAAACTAAACGAAAAATCACATATTTTGTAAGAACTAAAATGAAAAATCACATAAAAAAATATTTTTTTCAGTAGGAACGAAAATCAAAACTTGCTTTTATTTTAAAGAGACTAAAAATATCTATTTTCAAAGATTTATGATGTGATTCTTATTCTCTAAAAAAATTAAATTGGTCCTTATTTTCTAATGGCCATTAACTTTTATTAAATTATATACAGAAAGACTAATATATAATGCATAAATTCAGTTTTTTTCTTATCGAAGTTTATTTAAGATTTCAAACTATTCATTATTGTAATTGAAAAGTTGTTAACACAATCTTAATGATATCTGTAGTTGTGAATAAAGACTTATGTAAAATATTTGAAATTATAATAATTTCCTTAAAAGATTTTACAAAAATATTCAAAATTTGAATAGCAGGATAGTTTAAACAAGATAATATAAAATATGAGAGAAAATTACTTGATGATATAACAACACCGATGAAACATTAGTCAATTTAACATGAAATTGACACTATTTTTTGTTTAAAACCTTAAAAGAATAAGTTTAAGGCTCTTCATTATTATATAATGTTTAATTTTCTTAACTTTATTGATTTAGGTTTAATGTAATTTCCGGCAAGTAGGTCTCTTACGCGGGTTAAGCTAATTTGTAATATGTTTTATCTATCTAATAAATTTTTCCTTAAAAGAACCATAAATAGTACTAAATAATTGTTGGGAATTCAAGTGTGAGTTTAAGTCTCATCTTGAATAAAAATGAGAAAGTTGAGCACCATCCAAGGATCAAAGTCCATAAACTCATCACCACCTTAAGGTTTTGGATTAATAATGATGTCAATCCCTTATACATGGGTTGAACTCATGTTTATTGTTGTTGTATCTTCCCGGTGATCATCTCTCGAAAGATCCAATAATAGTTAGCCTTAATGACAAACAAAATCCATTACCTTATTTTGAGTTGAAGGGATTATGTCTCATTTTCTAAAAATCCATCATTTTGAGCGCCATGAGCTTCAAATTTCATTAACACCAAGTTCTAATGAAGTTAACTATGTATGACAGACTTGGTGATATATCTTGGGGATGTCATCACGGCAAACAATATAATGATTGCAAATGCAAGCTTGTATTGGGATCAGGCAATCTCTCCAGCAATAAATAGGGGCATACCATGGGCCAGTGTATTTGGAAACCATGATGATGCTGCATTTGAGTGGCCATTGGAGTGGTTCTCTCCACCTGGCATTCCTCCGATTCACTGTCCTCAAACCACAACTTCATATTCAGGTACCAAGTATTAAGTAATAGATAATGTTTGCATGAGTCTAAGTTACATAACAGATAAAAATAAAAAAGTTGAACAATATGCAAGAAAAAAGACAGAAATCCATTAGTTTTTGGTTAAAAGTAGTTTTGTTTTTAAATAGATTGAACTCGTGTTTTATTGATTTTGTGTTTTTCCGATAATTCTTTCTGAAAAGACTAATCACCATCAGTGGTTAAAGTTAATTTCATTATTGTGATAAAACAATGGTATAAGAAGATTACCATGTGAATGCTCCCTAAAGACCATAATATAAGATGTAATTTATTATATGGTTACATATATGTTGGGAATGGAGAATAGAATATACCTGATTTTGTTTCATTGTATCTCTCATGCTGCTCATACGATTAAGTTTTTGAGATATTTTCAGTGAAGGGCATATTCGATAAATTTCAGGCGATGATGAATGTAGCTTCAAAGGAACAGGACGATTGGAGCTGATGTCAAATGAGATGAAGCACAATGGATCATTTTCTAGGTATGGCCCAAGAAATCTTTGGCCAAGTGTATCCACCTATGTCCTTCAAGTTTCATCACCCGATGATCCACCATCACCGGTGGCTTTCCTTTACTTTCTTGATTCTGGTGGTGGTTCGTATCCAGAACTCATATCCAATAACCAGGTAGAATGGTTCCGGAAAAAAGCTGAAGAAATTAACCCCGACTCAAGGTAGAATCAAAATGCCCGAAACCAGAAGTTATTTTTGCTATAAATAACTTCTTACGTGCTGCTCAATTAAGCAAGTGAAATGTTTGAAGAAAGGTGTTTTCTTATGTTTTTCTTTTCTTTCTGCTGAATCCAAATGAAACATATTGCATGACAGAGTTCCGGAGATTGTTTTCTGGCATATTCCAAGTACGGCTTATAAGGTGGTGGCTCCCAAGTTTGACATACGAAAACCTTGTGTAGGGTCGATCAACAAGGAAAGTGTTGCTGCTCAAGAACTTGAAACCGGTATCATGGATCTTCTTGCCAACAGAACTTCTGTCAAGGTAATGTCATATCCAGTATGCTATACTTGTCAAATTCTCCAGAACTATCTGTATGGAACAAAAATAAAAATCCTCAAGATCCTAGTTGTTAGGTTTGAACCAGCAAATGTGTTTGCTCAACGATTAATTTGTTGATTTCTTTGATTGCAAAGATATTGTTTGGTTGTCAAATAAGTCCTTTGGGGTTTGTTGGGGAATTGTATAGAAGATTTTCTAAAGAAATTATGGAGGTGTGTCTTGCGAGTGGGTTAAAATTTATTGGAAATACACGTGTGATTCTAAGTTTCATATCGAGTAAACAATGAAAAAATTGAGTATCATATAAAGTAAAAAACTCATAAACCTTAAGGTTTTGGTCAGAAATTATGTCAATTCTTTGTGTAAATTACACTCTTATTTGATTGGTATTGTATCTCCTGATAATCTTTCTTTAAAGACTTATCAATGATATCAAAGCTAAAGATTTATCTTAATGACCAATCCAGACAAAATTTTATGTCAAAAGTTTTCTTGACAGAGGATTAAGCACGCATGTCCCGTCGTTAAGTACTAGTAGGGATACAAAGCTTAACACCATATAAGGAATACGATCATTAACTCATTGACTTAATAAACACCAATGTGGATTTGATTTATGTATTATTAGCCTTATATCTCGCTTAGTGATCCAACCTCAAAATTTATCAAAACCTTACAATGTCAGAATAAATGATTACATATAATGCACAGAAAAAATGCCGTAGTATGTGATAATATAATGAATAGGTTTCTTCTTCTTACCCATGGATATATTACAGAGGAAGTAAAGTTTGGTGTGCCTTTTGTTTGATTATTTATTTTACATATTGTGGTCCTTTTGTTTTGGTTCTACTTTGTGAACTGCTTCTTGTCTGAATCTGAAGAAAAAACTTTCAATGTTCATCTCATATTTTCATTTGCTGTGTACACAAGTATAGTATGGGTTGAGATGTTCATTTTTCATCATCATCATTTTTGTTTGCAAACTTTTGTTTTGACAAGCTCAGGCAATTTTTGTTGGACACAACCATGGATTGGACTGGTGCTGCCCATACAATAAACTGTGGTTATGCTATGCTAGGCACACTGGTTACGGTGGCTATGGAGATTGGCCTAGAGGAGCACGAATTTTACAGATCAACCAAACACCATTTTCTCTTCATTCTTGGATAAGGATGGAAGATGGTCAAGTGCACAGTGAAATTATCTTGAGTTCAAAGTTATGATCGATGGATAACAACATGATATTTGTATATTAAAAATACACAAATTATTAAAATTATAATAAATAGGTAACTATTATTGTATACATTCAAATTAAAATTAAATATATGTCAAAATAAAAAATAAAAAATTATTATTATAAAAATATTATTGTTTTATAAATTAAATATTTCATTAAAAAATATTAATTAATAAATGATAATCAAGTATTCTAAGATACGTTCAAACCAACAAATACATACAAAAAAGTGTAGCTGTAAATTGCAAATGAACTCATGGCAATTATCTAAATTCTAATATATCAGATTATTCGTATTTGACTAATGGAGAAATTGGATTTATTTGGTGTTTTTTTTTTCTTTTTCAAAAAGTATGTTTAGGGGAAGAAAACAGAAGTATGTATAAACCGATTTTAACCTATAAAACAAAATTATTCTCTTTTTTTTTTCTTAAAAGATTAGGGGGAACTTGTTTAATCTATCTCTTATCATGATAAATGTTTAACTCTGTGAGAGTCCAAATCAAAGAAAAAATGGAGAAAGGTAGTCCATGAAATTCTAACAAGTTTCTAGTAAGGGAAAAATAATGTTTGTTTTCAAAAACAAAATTAGTGAAATTGAATGCTACTTACCGATTGTGAAACCCCTTAATTAAATCCTCTTTTCTCTATCTGTGAGCATCCAGAAACACAACCACTTCCACACTCCTTCTGCTCTCAAATTTTCCTGTTCAGTTTCTCCTACTTGATCACTTCCCTCACCAAATTTCTTGCATTCTGTGACCAGATTCTGAAAGATCAGACTCAACTGAACCCTCTGGTGCTTCATCCCTCAGTTCCCTTCTTCCTCGGTAGGTTCCATTTTCCGTTTTAGTTCAATTCCGGCTAGAGTCCATCTGTTCGTCTCTGAATTCTGGGTTTAATTATGAGATTTCCTCTTCTCTATGTCTTGGTGATGAACTTCTAGGTTAATTTGAGATCTCTGCCTCCTTGGTACCTATTTCAAACTTCACCAAGCTCAAATCTTAGCAAAAGAGGTAAGGGAAGCTGACCTTCATTTAATTTTTGAGTAATTAGGATCTTTGTATGTCCGGATGGTATGATTCCTTGCTTATTTTCCTTTTTGAACTACCTGTGGTGTGAAATTTGAATGTGGTATGAATTTCGTAACTCTGCATGCGAAGAACAGTGTGGAAAATCTGATAATCTCGCCCAGGTAAGTGGCTCTCGCCTGAGCGAAAGTATCAGGGAGTTACCTCTGTTGTTGCGCGAGGTCTCGCCTAGGCGAGCTGGGGTCGCCTGAGCGAGAGATCCTCTTGTCTAAGCGAACCAGCCTAGCCTGAGCGAGAACTCGCTCAGGTGTTCGAGTTGCCCACTGTAAGGGGTCTCGCCCAGGCGAGAGTAGCCCGCCTAAGCGAGATTACTCTCTAGCCTAGGCGAGATTCACTAGCTTAAACAAAATTCACTGTAGAGTTATGTTTTCTTTTCTATTTTAAATGCACGACAATTTTATTGAGTGAGATAAGATGATGTTGGCTTACAGTATGCTGGATAATAATGATTTGTAGTATATGCATATAATTGTATGATGAAAGTTTGAGGAATGTGATTGTGAAGGGATGAGATGAACTAGGATTTCATGGGAAATCCTAGGAATAGTACTTAGTGTGTGTAAGCACTTAAGGACTCAGATTTGGTTGGCATCCTGACGCTCCAATAATTCATTAAGACTCATGTAGAGTGTGATGGGTTATGTCGTGAGGAGTAGCAAGAGGTCCTAGTCTATGGACCCGATCAGTCATAGACGCGAAGGGAACTTACCTTGGGAGTGGTTGGGTGATAACCCCTTGAGCCTAAACTCTGCAGAGTTTAGGAACCTTCACAGGTGCAAGCTACTAAGAGATCCAATGTGCTTACATGATCCAGATACTAAGTTAGAGTCGGGGACGTGTGTGTCTTGTAGTGGTGACTTGATTTAAATTATGATGTGTGTGAAATTGTTTATTTACTTTATTTTTGACTTCACCTCTTATTATATGAGTTGTTAGCTTACCCTTCTTGTCTGACTGGTTTTTCCTTGAATGTCTTCTTTTGCGATGACCACCTACGACTTGGTGTGAGCAGAGAAGGATCCAGGTGATGGTACTCCTTCCTTGGACTGGTCCTGATCTGCGACTTATGGTGTTTATTTTGCTTTTGATGCGTGCTTTTAGAATAGAGCATTTTGGGATGTGTATGTTATATCTTCCCTTAATATAGCTTCTGGGAATAGTACAAAAGTTTAAAACAGGTTACTTGGGATGACTGTATCAAACTCTTGTATGGTTTTTCTGACTATCTGCTTTGCTCTATCATAATATGATATTTTATTTAGTAGCTTAAAAGATTATTAAATGGGATGTTACACCAATTGTTTTAATTACTACTATTTTTTTTCTCTCATATTATAAGATCATTTTCAAATGACAATTATTCAAAAAATCAACTTACATAGACAGAGAACAATCTATGCTTATAATTGCTTAGAAAACCCAATCTATATTAATAGATATCATATCCAACAAAAACATGTTATGAAAATTTTAAAATATTCTCACATACTTTTCTTTTTTTTTTCTTTTTAAATTCTCTTACGTTGTTTTTATAAGAACGTAAGAGCAAGAGAAGTTGCTAGAATGTATGGCTATTGATTTTATTATCCAACATACTTATGTTGTCATTTTTCTTTTGACTAAAGAAGATGATTGGTTGACCCATAATTTCATGTTTTTTATTGCATACGTTCATCATGATGAGAGATGAACCAAAGTTCATTGCCATGATCTATAAACTGATAAAGCAAAAGCAGTGTTGTATTAAACTCATAAACCTTGATGTCCAAATGATCTTTAGCCAAACCAGAATATAATTCAGAGAGTTCAATGAACTTTACTTCATAATCATAGTCTAAAATAAGTTTCCAAGTTACTAGATATTATTGTTATTTTAAAAGGGTATATATAATTCATGAACTTTAACTAAGAAATAAGGCACAACATTAATGAGAGATTGCTTTTCTGGTTCAATTAACATGTTTTCTATGTCCCAGTGCAAAGAAACTCACAACTCATGTAACTACATAAAGCAATGTTTGCTCAACTTTTCTTAATACAACACCTTGTTGGGACAATGAAACAACACCAAAGTCACCTTTTTTTTTCTCATTTTGTTTGATAACTCGTGGAAAAGTATTAATTTGTGGATTCATGACTTTTATTTCCATGCATGGACCACCATGAATCAGGCTTTTTAATTCTTTCTGATCAAGTCAAAAACGTGCTTACATCAAGTACACTGGGCCCAAATTTGTGTACAAAAAATTAGACCAAGTTATATCATACCCTCTCTATTTAGACAATATTAATATTATACTCACATCCATTTTTTTTTACCCTAATAAAAAAAATTCATATTGTTGTTTAGAGGTTATTTAAGTTAATATAAGATGAGTCCAAATTTTTTATTGGATTTTTTTTTATGTTTTTAAAACACATTGATGTTAATATATTGAAAAAGTTTTTAATATATTTTAAAACATTAAAATCAATCTTTATAAATATATTTGAAAGACATAACAGAGAAATACTATTAAAATCCCATGGTGGACACTACAAGTCTGATGATAGAATGACTGGCAATCAACATGCATCCGAGATATTATCTACTTTGGAGTATGTGTTTCGTCATGATTTTGTTCTTAAGAGATATCGTAGAGGTTGGACGGAAAAAAGAATATTTAAACCGTCTTAGTTTTAGACTTCGACTTTTCAACGATATGAAACTATTGATCGCGATAGGAACATAATTGCATTTTCATATCTAAAGTGTTTGTTCAAAGTATTTTCATAGAATTATTCATAGCTTATTTGAATAAGTTATGAAACATTCAAATGATACAAGGTAATAATATAGATGTTAGGATTACAAGATTATGGATTTTAAAACAATTGTATAGAAAAAAGTTGTAGAGAATTTCTTTTGAAAGATGCAAGTTTGATATTGTCCAAAAGAGAAAAAAAATGTCTATTAGCTATTAAGTATTAAAGAATTTTTTGAAAAGTCAATGCAAGAATAAAAATTTGACTATGTTAAATGTAGTAGTGGTTATGATAGATAGATTGATGTGCCAATTCTATGTTTGTATTGCATGGTATTTTGGTGAATCTGTATTGTATATGATAGGTCACTTTCACTTGCTATTATTTCTGAAATATAACACATGAAGAATTTAACCCCTTCCACACATTAATAGGAAGAGATAAATGCCCCCTCAACCTAAAGCATCACTTATGATATCCAAGCCTATGATTGAAAGTAATAGAAAACTTACAAACAAAACTCCAAATAGTAGTGTGCCACATAATTCATATTGTGAGAGCTAGCTCATAATCACTATGAATTGATAAACATTGTACAAAGAAATTTCAATGTTTTAATTATGTTACAATTAGACTATGAAACAAATAATAGTTTCAAAAAAGAACCTAAGGATGTTGGCCAACTAATGGGAACTCGTGTTGGCCCTATAACCACACATTTAAAAGAAAAAAACATTAGTTGCCATATTTTACCAATATGTTTGCATGCTTGATTTGGTTGTGACCTCCATCATCATTTTCTTTATGTAAAATAAATAAAGAAAACTATTCCCTTTTTCACAATTAGCAACACATTATTGGCCTAAGAATTATCTATAACTTTTTGTTCAATTAATGCTAGAATTTGAGTGAGATATTAATGTTTGAAGGAGTTCAATTGTTATACATGCAAAAATATTACTCCAACACAACTAAAATTTCTAAAGAGAATGAGTAAACTTATTATCTTATAAAAAAGTGAAAGTGAACTTTTGTATTTATAAATTAGAAGAGAGAGTAAAGATAATGTCTAATGCAAAATAATTTTGGGTATAAAAGTAAGAAGATTATTATAATATAAAGCATATCTTAATTTATTGAACAACTCAAAATGTCCCCTTTCATTTTCAATTGTAACTGCCACGGCCAGTTCCCTGTCCCCATGCCCCTTCCGGAGGGAATGGAAGGTAGAAAACCAAATGCTCATTTTACTGACTTTGACTAAACCAAACATTTGATTCATGAAATTGACAGCAGCAACATCAGAGAGACAAGAGAGACCCCATGGATTTCAATGGAGTTTGCCTTTTCAGCAACCACAAGTCATCCAAGTAGGCTAACTCCATTTTCCACATCATTGCAACAATACTCATTCTTATGCCTTTCCCAATGCAAATAACTTCTCTCACACTATCATCACCATGTATTATATATATATACAACAAAAGAATCAAAACATATGCTGCTCACTGTCAAAACACATTGATACCAAGCTAAGAACTTTGAGGCACCCCACACCCTAAGGACAAAAAATCTCACTTGGGGAATCATCAACTTGCTTAAAAGTTTGGAATATCCAAAAGGGTATGTATGTATGTATGTATGGATTTCATCTCCTTTCAATAATCACTATTCCCTCTGCATATGCCATTCTGTTTCTTCATGCAACATAAGTCACTAGGTGTAGCATGCTTTATGAAAAGGTTAGTTTCTTGAAGTGGCCTAGCTTGAGAAATATTCTTGTGTGCACTTTACATGTGGTGTTCTTTTTCTTTCTTTTACCTTTTTTATGATTGAAAAGCATTACTGTTCGTGGTATATTTCAGTCCTATTGGGCCAATAAATGATTGTTACTGAAAATGAAAGTTGATCAGTGGCAGTTTTGGTCCTTGTTGGGGTAGGTTTCTTTTGTGTTGACAAATGAATAGAACAGCTAGGTGAGAAAATAAAATAGAATGGAGATGACTAAAGCATCTTAACTCTTTTGTATTTTAAATCTCTAAATTTGACTCTTGCCTTTCCCTCCTTTTTCTTCAATATCAAGAGCAGAAATGTGGTTCAAGAACAGAAATGTTGTGTGAAGAATTTGGTTTGAATGATGCCATAAATCTTCATGGCAAAGAGAAAGAGCTGGTTTGGATGGGTGAAAAGGCTATTCACTTCTGAGCCAAAGGACAACAAAGTAAGGCTATTCACATTTACAAATTGTGTAACAATGGTGAAGTACTTATTTTGGTTAAAAATTTTCTGTGTGTACTTCAGAAGGCAAACAAATGGGGGTGGAGTTTTGGAAGGATCAAGCAGAGACAGTATCCTACAATTACAGCTCCAAATAGAACATTGATTGAGGCAAGTGCAGAACAGAGAAAGCATGCTTTAACTGTGGCTATTGCAACTGCAGCAGCTGCTGAAGCTGCAGTTGCTGCTGCACATGCTGCTGCTGAGGTTGTCAAGCTCACAGGTGCTTCTCGTTCTCACTCATATCTTTCCAAGGGAGACAGAAGTTTAGCTGCCATCAAGATCCAAAGCGCATACCGTGCACATCTTGTGAGTTTTCTCAATGCTTTCTGCTTCATCTTCTGCAATCTTCACTGAATTGTTAATATGCTTCAAAGACTAGGTTTGTTGTTTGGAAGAGATTTATGCAGACATAAGTAAACTGATTCCAAATTCAGCAAAGTCTTGTTTTCTCCTCCTTTTAGTAGCATACTTGTCCATTTTATTGGGAAGAACGGTAATAGTGTCTGGTTTACTGGTGGAAATAATCCAAGTGTGAGTTTAAGTCTTATATTGAATAAAATTGACAAAATTAAACACCATATTCCAATGCATTGAGATTTTGGATTAAAAGTGGTGTGAATTTCTTATGTGGATTGGACTAATGTCACATTATCACATATATATAAAAACTCCAACAAAGAACTTGAGTTTTGAGTTTCAGTTTCTGATCATTTTGATTCTCTTTAAACTGATAAACTTGAAGCTGGGAATGTAACAGGCCAGGAAAGCATTAAGAGCATTGAAGGGAGTAATAAGACTGCAAGCCATAATTCGTGGACAAGCTGTGAGACGTCAAGTGTCAAACACTATACAGAATTTTCACTCCAGTGCAAGAAATCAAGTGGAAATTCTTGAAAGAAGTAGCCATACGGCTGAACATACCAAGCAAAATCCAAAGCAAAAGAAAAAGTTAGAAGACAAGGAGCTGAAGGTAAAGTTTGCGACATTTATTATAGTAGAAGAGAAACCACGAGAAACATAGCCAAAAAGAATGGAGGAAATGTATCAAGAAATTAAGTGAACATCGATTTCTATGGCTTACTTTGTGTCAGTGGTTCAATTCATTTGACTTGGTGCATATGTTAGTTAGGTGGAATAGCTTTTACTTTTGATGTCACAGAGTTTCTACAAAGTTTGAAGAATTCCATTGATTAATCAACTCAAGAATTTTGGTGCAGTCTGAATGCGATAGCCAAAGAACATGGGATTGTAGCTTGCTCTCTAGAGAAGACATTGAAGCTATATTGTACAGAAAACAAGAGGCCATGGTCAAAAGAGAGCGTATGAAACAGTACTCTTCTTCACAAAGGGTAACACTCATCTCGATTCATTTTTTTTTTCTTTTTTTTTTTTGCCATTGATAAAGTATGGTCTACACAGAATTCCAAAGCTAATAACTAAGAACTAGTTTATGCTTGCTTGATGTAACTTTCACCACACAAACATTATTTTAATGTTACGGAACCTCAATGTGATTTGATATTTATCTCATTGTTTAGAAAAAGTTGGAGAGAGAAAGAAAGAAAGAATTTCAAGAGAAAAGAAAAGGTCAAGCAATTTGAAAAATGAACCTACCTTTTCAAACATTGCTACTAGTGACCAAAACATAGAGTTTTCACATAGGAGCTTCTCTATTTTAAGAAAAAAAGTTGACATAGAAAAAACTTAGATACATAATCAATTAATTTCATTTATCTGTTGGAAACGATCTAAGCGGGAGTCTAAGTTTCAGATTAGATAGAAATCAGAAAATTAAATATTATATAAGAAAAAAAACTTATAAATTCATTGTTTCAATGTTTTGAGTTAAAGTGATGTTAATTTCTTAAGTTTGACAAATACATAATGAACCTCTCGAAAAAATACTCATCAGTGATATCAGAACTAACAACAGAGTATTTTTTGCATTATCACAGGAGAGAAAAAATCCACAGATGGTGGAAGAATCTATGCAGAACATGAAGTTTGGAAGAGAGAGTTGTCGAACACTTGGGGAGTGGCTGCATAAAGAAACATGTGATTTGAATATGATGTATAAGCCAATAACTCTTCCTTCAAACTTGATGACAGCAAAACAAGAATGGCAAGAAGGGTTGAGTCCACATATTTCAATCCCAAGGAAATCATTTTCTCTTGTAAAAAGAAGTTCAAATGGGGATGAAAATTCGATGTCAAATTCTCCAGTTTTCCCTACATACATGGCTGTTACTGAATCCAGCAAAGCAAAGATGAGGTCTGTTAGCACACCAAAGCAGAGAACAGGAATTCTTGACATATGCTCCAATCACAATGAAGGAATTTCCTTTTACTCTTCTTGTTATGGTGAAAGTAGCAGCACCAATGAAAACCATGCAAGTTACCAACAAAGATGCTAGAGTGAAAATGGCCTTTTGTCATCACTGTAAGATGTAAAATCTGGTTCAATGCATCATCATCTGCTGAAGGGAAAACTAAGCTTATTTGATGTTTGGTCCTTCTCATACATGTATGGAGTGCTTTATCTGACTGTTACATATATTTTTTTTTTCTGGTTTTGAGGATGAGAAATTGTCACTACTTACTATTGAAAATGGTATACATCTTTTACTTTTCATTTTTTCTGGTATTCTTCATCTGTTTAGTGTATCTAAGTTTGCTGTCATAGAAAATTGCAGCTTATACTTTGCAGAATAGTTATGGATTGCAGTGAAGAAATTTCATAAATAAATAAATATAAATCGTACATTTTTCTTTTACTCAAAATATAAAGGGTTAAATATGTTTTTGTCCCTTAATTTTTACTGAATTTTGAAATTAGTCCATTTCAAAACTGTGGACCAATTTAGTCCTTCCTCTTTCGAAATACATGAATTCTTCTAATCAAATTTTGTCAAGTTTATTTGACATTTCAAACGTGTTTTATAATAGTATTTGATTTAACTAAAGCAAGAATATGTCGAACAATGTAAAAATCTTAAATACAATCCTGAAATGCGCACGAAACATCAAATAAACTTAAGAAAATTTAATTAAAATGATTAAATTTACGTATTTCGAAAGATGAATGATTAAATTGGTCCAAAATTTTGAAATGAATTAATTCTAAAATTTACTATAAATTAAGGGTCAAACACATGTTTAACCTAAATATAAACTCCAAAATATGAATCACACATTCCTTAGAGAACTACTTACGACTTCAGATGAGAAAGTAAGTCAAAATTCTGTATTATTATAATCAGATTTTTTTGTTCAAAATATATTAACTTATTTGTCGTTCCCTCTAGATAGCTACATCTTGTTGACAAATTTTATTTCTGCATTGGAGTTTCAAGGGTGTGGGACACTCACAATTAATCAATTTAACAAAAAAATTTGTGAGAAGTGTGAGGTGATATATTTCTACATTATTTGACTTTTGGAAAAATTTACCAATGATTGGATTGATGAAATAAATTTAAATGTTGATTTAAAGTGATTTTAGTTAAGTGTGATGTTTGAGCTTTTTTATAACTTATTTTATTTAGTGAACATTGAATTTGAGATACGTATTTAACTTAAATGATGATTTAAGAATTTACCCATGAGTGAACTGATGAACTAAAGTTAAATATTGATTTTAAGCGATTTTATTAATCAAAGTTGATATTTGAGTTTTTTTCTTTAAGTTAGTTTGTGTATTCAACATTGAATTTGAGAAGTTAATAATATGTTATATTACAAAGTCTGGAAAAATGGACTTTTTAAATTTTATAGACATTTTTGAATTTTATTGACAAAATTTATTTCCAAACTAGATTCTTTTATATAAGTATAATATATATATATATATATATATATATATATATATATATATATATATATATAAAGAAAAAATTCTTATCGTGTTGTTTTTAGTTTTGTAGGTTGTTTGATGTTGGAATCCTATTTCTTGAGATACGAATTACCAACAATATTTTTCTTTTAGTTTTATACATTAGTATATTTATTCATAATAAATTAATTTATTAAACATTTATAATTATTTTATAAACCCATCTGAATATAAAATTGAAAAATATATTTAATTTGAAGAGTAAATAAAATAAATAAATAATTTAAATATATTATAAATAATTATCGTAATAAAATATTGTAATTATAATTGATTTTTGTAAATTAATTTTATAAATATATATTTATTTGGTTAGAATAATTTATCTAATATTTTTCTTTTGTGTAATAAATTACAAAAATAAAATTAAATAAAATATAATTGTAGGAGGAAATATTTAAAAATAAAATTAATGTAAGATTAAAAATTAATAATATGAATGCAAAATATTTAGTTTTATTTATAAATAAAGAATTAAAAAAATATAGAATTAAAAATAAGAATATTTAGAAAAACATAGAAATTTAAAATAAAGCAAAATATAAAATTTCTAAGTAGAATTTTGTAGAAAAATTTAAAATCCAAAAGGTATAAAATTCGAAAAGTCAAATTTAAATTTAAATTAAATTAGAGAATTATTTGTTGAAGTTATTAGTTATTTAGATTAAAGTTAATAATAAGAAAAAAAAATAAATTATTTAGTTCTAACATTTTTAGTTTTGGAAAGAATTAGGAATAGATGTCCAATAAAAGTTAAAGAATAAGATAAATTAAGGAGATTGATTTCAATTTAATTTGAAAAAAATATTTTTATATAGTAAAAATTTCATTTTATTTTTCTAACTTATTACAAAAAAATATATTAATACATAAATTATTTTAACCAAAGAAGTATACATTCATCAAAATTAATTTTATAAAAAAAAACATAGTTAAAACATTTTATCATGATCATTCTTCTATTACCATAATTACAATATATTTAATTTATCTTATTTATTATAATCACTCTTAAATTTTTTTATTATCAATTAATTTATAAATATTAAATTAATATATTTTTTAAGTTTATATTCACATACAAGTTTGTAAAAAATTATAAATTTTTAATAAAATGATGAGGGGTTTTCTAGTTCAAAAAACTATTATTTTTAAATTTTTGAAAGAGAGAGAAGAGAGAAAAAAATTATTGAGACATTCATTAAATGGTCTTCCTACTGATTCATCAGTTAAAATAAAACTTTGATAAAAAGTTCACCGGTTTTTTCCATTAATGATGGTGCAAAAGTTTTAAAAATTTAAACATAGGTTAAGTAGTGTTAAGATGACACAATAAAAAAAGGTGTAATAAGCCGATTTTAATTAAAATGAACTAAAGTCGTATTAATTTGAAGAAATTTTTTTGTTATTTAGATATCGTGCCATATCATATTATATTGATAATAAAAAAGTCATATCATATTGAGACGATTTCGATTTGACTAAATAAAAAATAAATATTTTTTTAATGATATAAGTTTAAAGAAATTAATTTTTTTAATTTTTGTTCTTTATGTTGTGTAGTTGTTTTGACGATCAAAAGTAGAATAGATAAGTTTATTTGGTGTGAAAATTGAGATGAGTATTGATAATATGTTTTTGTATGAGGTAGTAATTAATAAAGTAATACTACTTCGCTCGAATAGTAAATATTTAGTTATAGAGTATTATAAATGAGATATCCGATATTTAATTATGGAGTATTATAAATAAAACATTCAAACTTCATTTATAGTTTGAATTAAAGAATGAAAGTATTGAGTGGTCAAAAATTGATAAAAGCTCCTACCACTTATTTGGGATCGTTGTGTAGGAATTACATTGTTTAGTTTTATTTAAATATTGTATATGTTATAGTATAACTTTAATTATAATATAAAAAAAATTTGTTTCTTAAAACAAAGTGGGTTGAACTAGCTACACCAACATGTATTAATTTATATATAAATCTGTTTGCACCTTAATTACCAAATCTAATATATTTTTTGGATTAGATACGATAGACCAAGTCTTTAATGCTTAGGTATTTTTCTAATATCTTCAATTGCCTAATCAAACATGTACGCTTGGATTTTTTTTTTATATATATATTTAGTATAAAGTACATTATTTTCTTAATTTATTCAAATTCAAAATAAACATATTCACACCTGGTCAATTTTGAACAAATGTTTATTTTTCAAATATTCTTCTAAAACAACACAAGAATAATATATACAAGATTTTTGAGTGAAAATTTTCACATTTTAAAAGTGGTTACGTTTCAAATCTTTCGTAGAACTAGTATTTTTTTAACCGAGTTTTTGTTAAATACATTTTGATATAGAATAAGTCTTTGTTATTAACTTTTTAATATGATTTTTGTTTTATCTCGGCATTTTATTTGTTTGTCTAAGAAATATAAATTATGGGAATAATATTTGGTTAATATAAAATAATAAATGGCTTTTATTATTCTGACTAAAAATATGAAAGTTTATGTTGTATAAGAAGGTCATCTTCAATTATTTTCATAAATCTTGGTTATTATCCAATATATTTACAGTGAAATCAATAAAATTTACTTATAACAAATCAACATATCATATCATATCACCAACTTTTACTACGATAACTAACCTATTTAATATAATAATTAAATAATATTAACTCAATTAAAAACTATAAAAATTTAAATACTAAACAAATAAAAAATTAATTAAAAATATCTAAATCTACGACGACGAGCTAAAACATAATTAATTCTTTAAAATTTAATAAATTTGCATCAGTTTTGATTTAATGAGCCTATTAAATATGTTTCTTTTATATGTGATATTATTTTAAAAAATTAGAGACCGAGAAAACGATTCTCATTATTAGAAAGAACTAGACTTCCCCCAAAAACTTAAAACACTACCCTGCTACCAAGTCAAGTCACAGTTTTTCAAGTTCATCTATGATTAAACAAATTTCTCTACAAACATTTTTAAAAGAATAAAAAACAAGAAAAACGTAAAATAAGTTTATTCCATTACGACACCAACAAAATACGAGTCTAATCATATAAAATATTAACACTATTTTTAATAAAAATTTTAAAATAATAAATTTATAAATCTTTATCACATTTTTATTTTTAATCAACATGAAATTTAAATTTACTCTTAAATTCTTCACGGGCTCAAGTTAATTTAATGTGAAATCTAAACATAAAATTTTAAAAAACAAAGGTAAAATTGAAAAATTTGTTTATGGATGAGACAATTTCCTTTGACTTGGCTGATGAGGGTTGTGTGAATGTGGTGAATATTGATTTTTCCAAGAGAAAAAAAATAAAAAAATGGCGATGAGATGTGACATGGTAGGAAGGGAATGAGTATAAAAGGGTAAATAAAAATGATGAAATTGAAGCGAAGGGTTTTGAAGATTTGGCGAAAAAATGGGAGAAGAAGTGAAGGTGATTGCTACCCCTCAAAGCTTCCCTTGTGCAAGGATTGAGTGGGCATTAAGGATAAAGGGTGTGGATTATCAGTATTTCAAAGAAGATTTGACAAATAAGAGTCCTTTGCTTCTTCAATCTAACCCTGTCCACAAGAAAGTTCCAGTCTTTATTCACAATTCCAAACCAATCGCTGAATCACTTGTCATCCTCGAATACATAGATGAGACATGGAAGAACAACCCTCTGCTACCCATTGATCCTTATCAGAGAGCACAGGCTCGCTTCTGGGCCAGGTTTATCGATGAGAAGGTACAATCAATATCATTCAACCTTTTCCTTTTTTCACTTCATTTCAGCATAGAACTTAAGAGAGTTGATTTTGAGAGTGAAGAGTGTTTGAAGTTGTTCAAGATCTGGTCAGAATTGATGGTTTCATTTTGGTCATGGTGTGTCTGAAATAGGGTGAATTTGGTCTTGGACTGTGATCTTTGCTTTTGACTTTATCGAAAACTGAATTTTTTCATTTTTAAAAGGTTAAATATGATGCAAAGTTGGAACTTGTCTTATCCTAAACTTTTGTTTATCCTAAACTTTAAAATTATTATTCAATAGACGTTTTCAGGGTTGATATTCGAAATGAAATCTGTCAAATAGTCTTAACCGTTCAAACGCATTAAAATTTCACACAATTAGTTTAAAATGATTATATTTGTTATCTTAAAAATTTAAAGATTAAATTGTATCAAAAACATATTTAACTTTTTCTAGAAAAGAAGAATGTTTTTAATTTTAAGACTTTATGAACTAAAACTAGTTTTGATCAAGACATCACATAAAGATCTGGTGTTAAAAACAAAGTTTCACAGGCTTTGTTGTATTTAGAAGTTTGATCAAATTTACCATGATAAATAAAGCATAGGATTTAGTTTGATTGTTTTGGTGAGAACGGTTACGAATAAGACAATAAAGGAAAGAATAAGAAGAGAAAAATAAATGACACAGATAATTTAATGTGGTTTGGTGTACAATGTGTATGTCTACGTCCACGACTACACGTAGGCATATACATTATACGCTCTGTGTCGTTTATTTTTCTCTCCTTATTCTTTCCTTTATTGCCTTATTTCTAACAAGAACATGATGAAAAGTGTTGCACAATTTGAATACATGAAGGTGTTGTAGCTGTGTGATGAAGGTATAGTTTTGTTGAAAACAGATATTGTATGGTGTGTGGGGAGCAACTGTGGCTGAGGGAGAAGAGAAGGGAAAGGCTGTGGAGAGTGCATTAGAGTCATTGGCATTTCTTGAGAAGGAAATTGAAGGGAAGAAGTATTTTGGAGGAGAGAAGATTGGTTATCTTGATATAGCAGCTGGGTGGTTGTCTTACTGGCTCAGTGTTCTGGAAGAGCTTGGAGAGATGCAACTTTTGAATGCAGAGAGATTCCCTTCTCTTCATCAATGGACTCAAAACTTCATTCAGACTTCACCTATCAAAGATTGCATTCCATCTAGAGAAAGTGTTGTTCAGTATTTCAGCTTTGGAATCAACTACACTCGTTCCTTGGCATCCAATAAATCTTCATAGTTCATGCATACTTTATGATTTGTTTATGTTGTTAGTATTCGAAATTGGAATTGAGTTTTTCTTTATATATGGTGTGCTTATGTTATCGTATGTAATCGTGTGTCATCGATGCGTGATAAGTTTTATTTGTAGTGTGGTTTCATGTAATAGTGCAATTGTTGGTAATTTACTATGGGTTTCTCTTTATAGAAAGAAAGAACTTTTATTTATGTTTTTTCTTGGAATTTTAGTGTTCAAATACTAAACTGTCTTATTTTTATTAGAAGTGAATAATCTAATTTTAGTGTTCAAATACTAAACTCTCTTATTGTTATTGGCATTTTAGTGTTCAAATAATCATTGAAAAAATCTAATTACAAACACATGAAAGTTAATCATAAAATTAAAGTCAAATAAAAGAAAGTAAAATAAAAGAAGCATAAAATTTAGTAAAAAAATAAAGTGAAATAAAAGAAGGAAGTCAAGGATTATCAACCTCATAATAATCATAATCATAGTGAGATTTTTTTGTTCAACTTGTCTCACAACATAATATTATCTGAGAGTATTGAAGGTAGGATTTTATAATGTTATGTGAAACAAAGATAAGTGATGCGAAGGATGAAGCCATATATAAAGAAAGCATATCTTGTACAACTCAAGAGGCAATAACCAAAATTTGTGCATTACTTCAATATTTTCTTTCAAAATAATTTTTCTTTATTTTTCTGTGAATGATTATAACATTTTTATATTGTAAATATATATTAGTCATCTTTGAGAGTTTAGAAACTACTTTTGAATGAGAGTTCTAAAAATTAGATTTATTGTCATTGAAATAAATGTCATATATTAATTTTATATTTGGACACTTAGTTTTGTTTTACATGTTTTTCTTTCAAATACATTTTTAATTTATTATATTAATTAGTTTAACGATTAGAATTTTTTTCCTCAATTAGCTCATGCTTCTCTCGTATTGAATTTACGTAAATACTACATCTTTTAATTATTAGTTATCTCTTTTAATTTATCTTTTCATCTCTATTTCTAAATTAAATTTAAATAATTTAAACAATATCAATAGTTAAAAATAATTTTATATCACAATATGAACTATTTCTCATAAATTTAAAATATTATTCATATTTAACATCTTTATTCATTTTGAATTTTGTTAAATAAATAAATATTTTTTCAAACGTTATCCATGTGGGTATGGTGAGAAATATTTACGAATTATGCACATACCAATAAATACTTCATATTTCTCTTAAATATGAAGTATTGTTCATATATCATGCTATTTCTTTGAATTTCATATCTCAATGTCGGAACCTTCTAGCAACAAAGCACAATTGTAAAACATTTATCTTTTCTATTCAGAGCACCCATTTCTAACTAGACAGCGAAGAGAAATATTTACAAAGCCAAAGTTGTGTATTTGTAAAACATTAAAAGTTTAATTATCTATTTAAACTCAATTTTAATTATTTCATGTAATTTACCAATTATAATTAGTGATAATATATTAAAAAGTAAAAATATAAAACATATCACACAAAACAACGCTGATTTTTTTTTCTACACATCATCCTCCGATACAAATTTAATGTATTCATAAAATTTACAAAAATTTAAAACTTTCATGAAAAGTGCAGGAAAAAACAAATGACACGTTAAAGTTTGAAAAATAAAGATAATGCGTAATAAAATGTAGAAGTTAACTAATGTCAAATAAACAATGATTTTTTATCCCTCAAGTATTACTATGCTTCTACAGCTTTTAAAGTAATAGAATTAAACACGTAGTCCATGAAACATTGAATATCCAACAATTTAGTCACTACGTCGATTTTTTTTTTTGAACATTTGAACAATGCAGCAAAAGAGGGTATTACATTAGGTTATAAAAAAGATGGTTTATTCAATAGATATTAAGAAAAGAAATGAAAAAGAAAAGGAAAATTTGACTAGTTTCTTGAGAGAAAGACGACGATGAACAAATATGGCTGCAGCTGCGATGATAAGTGAGGAAGTAAATAGCGAACATTTTAACCAAAATGGTTATCAATACTAGTTTGGATCCACAAGTAACATCAGAAGAACCTACTCCAAGAAGTATACAGCCCATAAATTTGAATTCTAAATCCAAAATAAATAAAACCAAAAACAAAATGATGCATCCGGGAAGATAAAACAAATACTCTCTCATCGATCTACCTACAGAGTTATCGGGCTGCTTGACCTTGTGCATGTTCCAGAAGTTGACTAACCAACTTGTAGGTGCGCCCGTTAAGGGCCTTGGTATGGTCTATCAGTTGTTCATAACTGCATACGTAGTAATTAAAGATCAATGGCCTTAGAAAATATGACACACAACATGAATGTAGATAAAAGAGTCAACATAACTGAGGCAGAAAAATATAATACATGAAGCTCTTGTCTGTCAAGTTAGTGATCCATGGTAACTTACACGTTTGGATGATTAGGCTCCATGATAACTGTTCCGGTGTGAGAGTCAATTTTCGCATCAAGCTTTGAGCTACGGATGAGATTAACAATCCATCTCTCAGCCTCCTCATAATTCAAATTTAACTTCTCAGCAAGCACTCTGAAAAAATATCACAAGTGAGCAACCTTTTCTTCGAATTTTGGTTAGTACTGATCCCCAATATCATTTGGGTGTGTAACATGGAAAGTAGACCACAGGAAATTGTCTAGAGAAGCAAATACAGACAGAAAATATAACATCTTATAACAAAAAGATTTAAATTTGGGAAATACAGTCGAGATATAGAGTAAAACCTTTCAAGGTCATAAAATAAAAGGAACAAAAGATCAATGGCAGAGTTACATTGTGTTTTCACAGGTGCACAGTAATTGCATATAGGAAAAATTATAAAGCCAGAGAGATAGCTATAACTTCTTATATTAGAAAAAAGCATACCCCATGTCAATACGTTGATGTATTCTACAGTATGTCTCAAAGATAAATAGCCTAGCATTTTCAAGGAACTCATCCCTCAGTGGTACAGTTGAAAAGTTGCTTTCTTCAACCCTTTTACCAAGGAAGGGATCATTGAGAATTACCTGCATTTTTAAAATGGGTAAGCATGATATAATCAAGCCACACGAGTATAGGTATCATGGACATATATGAAAAAAGGGAAACTGAACAAGCAACATTAGTTACAGTTGATATATGTCATCTAGCAAAAAAAAAAAGCTTACTTCTTCGCATTCCCGCATCTTCTTTTGTGCCCCATCAAAGTCATAGTTGACATAAACACAAGCCAAAAACTCAGTGATGGGATCTTTATATGAATGTTGCTCTTGTTGAATAACTTTAATAAAGTCTTTGAATTGTGGCCTTCTTCTCTTGTTAACAATGAATGCTGTGGCCAGGTATCGTAAAAGGTGTGGGGCACTGGTTTGGATAGCATTTAGATACCTGAAAATTACACCATATTTAGATGAAGCAACACTGCAAATACTAAGCCTAGAAGAGAAAGCCATACACCAACCCCAAAGAAAGGAAGTAATTGATCACTTTGACAAGGATTAATAATAAAAGTAAATCTACAGTATCCTAAGAAAGGAGAGGTATGACATACTTGTCCTGATTGAACAGATCAATTATTTGTGTTCTTCCATTGTCATGATTAAAAAAGATGAACAGACTCCAATGCATCAGCCATATTCTGCTCTGCACCTGGTTCAAAGGCGATGCAAAACTCTGCAACAAAGTTCTCCAATTTATAGTAATATAATAAGCATAAGCATAACAAACAAATACATATATCCATTCCAAAAAATCAACTGACAAACGAGAACAACCTTTGAGTCAATGATTTCCTTCAAGCGATTGAGCTCTTCAAGAGCAATGTCCCAGTTCTGCATCAAAATTTCAGCTGCCAGCTTCCCCCACAATGCACTCAAGCTCCTTTCACTATTTGTGCACAAAGCTCTGTACTGATAAAGATAGTCAGCAGCACCAGAGTAGTTTCCACACTCAAACTGAAACTTGGCATATTGGTAAAGTGCCTCTATTTGTGCAGGACCAATCTGTTCCAGCAAACACATGATTTAAGCAGTCAGTCAGAACTCAAACACAACAAAATTCAAAGTTAAAAACAGGGACAAATCTTTTAAGAACCTCTAAAATACAACAGCAAACAACTAAGGAAACAAAATGCTTAAATAAGATTAGGAAACAAACAAAGCAATCACATTACCAGGATACAATCTCAATCAAAAGCTTATAAGAGAGAAATTATTAAAAAAAGTGTAGTCCAGTTACCTTAAATCATTTTTTAAAGCTTAGTATAAAGAACCTTTTGGGTCTCTAGTACTCCTATCCTACCATCCAAAGCTGCTAAAAACAACCTCATAATTCTGCTACAAAGACTCCAGTCCTAATGTACCAAACCCGACAAGCAATAAAACCCTTCAAAACAAATCAACATTTTTTATCCAAAACCTAAATCATCAAAGGCATGTCAATTGTTACAAAAGTTTCGGGACACTCTTATACATAGAGCTTCGTATCCCTATTAACAAGAGACAATTCTAAAGCTTACTAGCATAATAACATCACTATAAAACTTTAGAGCAACAATTATATCCGATCCTACCACTACCAGCCAGAGCGTACCTATAACTACCAAAAACAAAGTTATCAATTCGTTCTCAACATTCCAATCCTAATCCCCCAAACCCAATTCTTTTCCAAACACAACTAAGTAAATCCACGTTTAAAACCCAAATGTCATGCAATACTCTAATAGGAATATTGAGGCATGCGATGACTGATTATTATTTAGCTTCAAACCTGATATCGGTCATTGAGCATCTGGAGGTTATACTGCTTATCAGCACGGAGCTCCTGCACGGCGGCGGCGTTCTGGAGGAAGGAGACAAGGGGGGCGGCGGCCTCCTCGAGGGACTTGAGGCGGGCGACAACCTCGGCTCGGCGCTCAACCATGTCATGAGGAACATCCTCGGTGTGGTAGAGACTCTTGTGGATGTCCATGGCGTAATCAACCATGTTGGTGTTGTTGAGGAGGTCGATCTTCGCCTTCAAGATGAGGTCATCGTCGTATAGCTGGCGCTCCTGCAGAAACTCCAAAAGAGGGAACACCAAATGCCTGTCGAGGTTCGGCGCCATCCGCGGGGTAAGGTCGTAATCAGCCATTTTTTTCCACACTTCGGATTCGATTCCAAATTCTTACTTCTTCTTCTGCTAGGGCACACACAAACACTGATTCAATAAAATACAATAAAATAATTTGTTTGTGATGTTTTCCGATTGAACAGAGTGTTGGTGACCGGAAACCAGTTTTACGCGCGACGGCGGTGGATGAGCGAAAACCTACCTCCTACTGCTGCTGCGGCGTCGTGTGGAGATAGGGCTCCGACAGAGGCAAGATGCAGAGACGCAACACTGATGACTCAAGAATAGGGTTTATAAACAAGAGGACCAGACGGTGTCGTTTAAGACTTCAGTAAAATGAGAGAAAAATATCCAACACTATTTGCCTTATGGATAAACAATGCAAGTATCACTGCAAATTGCGGGTTTATATTTATTGGGCTTTGGAACGTCAATCTTTTGGGCTTTCTTTTTATTGGGTTTTTTCTTCCTTCACCAATAGTTTTTTCCACTTTATAGCTATGTTGCATTTACTAAAATATTTTTATCTATTATTTAAATTTAAAATCTCATTTATATTGAAGTAATTGAAAACTTTTCAACACCATCTATACCTAGTAATACAAAATCGTGTTTTATGAATTAAATAATTAAAAATATTTAAAAAATATATATATTATAAACTAGATGATCAAAATCATATTTTGGGTAGGGATGGCAACAGGGCGGGGCAGGCACGGGTTTCGCTATCTCATACCCATCTCCGTAAAAAAAATTCATCCCCATCCCCATACCCAAACCTAACGAGTATTAAACTTTTGACCCATCCCCATCCCCACCGGGTAACGGGTATAATCTCGTACCCATACCCATACCCATTTTCTTACCACTTCAATATTAATTTTAATTAATTTTTATAAAATAATAAAATTTTTATGATAAAGGAAACATAATATTATCAAATATTCAATATTAGAATGATGATTGTTTCTTCCATATCAAATACTTTAAAATAAATTATAATTGTTTACATTTTATATAATAATACCAAATAAAATTTCATGAGAACTAAAACAATTATTAAATTTGCAAATATTAATGAAACATAATTGATAAAATTTAAAAATATTTTTTAAAAAATATAAAAGAAAAATAAATATTCAAATTAAAATATATTTTAAATGTTTGTTTACTTCAATCTTTTAAAATATTTTTTTTATACACTAATAAAAGTTATAATACATCATTTGATCAAAATGATACAAAGAACATAATTGATATTTTAAATGTTTGTTTACTTCAATCTTTTAAATTCTAATAAATATCTTTTTTATACA